>MDSW01186194.1_pt1 | contig 21335 bp, 35 predicted proteins | sample 811171 | NCBI WGS metagenome assembly MDSW01 (sample SAMN05326641, study PRJNA326480) | marine metagenome | isolation source: seawater | place: Atlantic Ocean: North West | collected 2012 | reverse complement strand
TTTTCTCTAAGAGAAAGTCTATATCCACCTTCTCTTTCCTTACCTTCGAAAGCATAATAACCTAACGCACTAAGCTTAGAAGCATCTTTAACAGCACCAAAAGCTACTGATAATTTATTTCTACCATTATCAAAACTAACTTTATCTCTTAATCTTTGTGCATCTTCTTTTGATAAATTAGTTTTACTAATTAATGAGCTTAACTCAGCAGCCTTATTATCATCAATCGATCCTAAGTTTCGTATATCGCCTAGTAAATTATAAAAATTGTCTTGCTTTACTTGAGCATCTTTTAATGCAACCTCATTATTAAATGAGTTGGCTGTTGTTTGAAGCTGTTCAACAAACTTAAATTCATTGCCAAGATCTTGATTAAATCTTACTAACTGTGAAGCTAAGTCACCCATTCTTTCATTTTTTGATTGCAGCTTTTCTAAATTACCTTGTGATGGCTTTGCTAAATAATCTTGTAAAGCCGCCATATCATTTAGATCTTTTGCCTGTGTAACAATGTTACCAATCAAACCATTAGCAAAAGCTTGGGCAGATTTACTAGCAGCAATAGTAAAACTATTAGCATGTTCTGAAGACTGACCATCTATAAGAAGTCTGTTTCTTTCTTGTTTTGAAGATAAGACCTGTTCTGTTCTTTGCTGTCTTGTTGAGTCAATGTCAGACAAAACATCACTAAAACCAAAAGCTTCTTGCTCATAAGTATCAAGCTCATTTGCAAAAATTTGATTTCTTAAAGTTGCAGCAGCCGACTCAAAGTCATTTTTATTTTGAGCAGAAAGTATACTTGGCCCTGCAAACTCTCTTAAAGAATTAGAAAGCAAAATATCTTTTTCTGCTTTTCTTAATACTGTTTTTAAATTGTTATAAACATTTACACCTCTGCCCAAATCTTCTGGAATATCTAAATCTGGAAGATAATCAGCATCATTATTATCAATAGCAATTTTTAATTGCTGAAGCTGAGCAGGGGTCATTTGAGACCCATAAGTTTTAATTACATTAGTAAGAATACCTCTAGCATAAGCAGCATTCTTTTTATCATTATTTAATAATAAGTCTTTATCTTGAACAAACCCAGCTTTTAAATCTGTATCATTTCTTGTGTTTAGTTGCTGTAAAATTAAATCAGCAGCAGCAAAGTTATTATTACCTATTAATGTTTCATAAGCTAAAAATCCCTGAGCATTAGCAACTTTATTTGATGCAGCCATGTTAGCATCAAATCTTTCCGCTTCTGCTGCTTGCAATCTATGATAAACATTACTGCTAAGCTGAGCTCCAGTATTCTCAATCATTTGACTAAATACTGTGCTATCTTCAACTTTTATCATTTCAGCAGTATGATTAGCCATAGCTTGTTTAAAACCTTCAGGACTATTCCTGAATTTTACCGCAAGCTCTTTAGCTTTATCAGAAAGCTCAAGTTCAATTTCAGTTTCAAATCTATTTAATAAAGCTTGCTCTCTAGCTTTTGATGCAATTCTACCAAAAAGCTTTGGAGGTTTTATAGATATAGGTTGATTATCTTCTCCAAGAGTTAAAACCTCTTCATCAGATAAAGCAGCAACAGAATCAATACCTCTTTGCTTTGCGTTTTCGGCTGCACGTTCATAAAATATCTGAGACATTGCGTTAGCACTTTGAGCAACAGCTTCACCAACTATAGCACCAGCCCTTGATGATCGAGCAACGCCAATTGTTCCAACTTTAAATTGTCTTTTTTCTCTTATAACAGCCATTGTTTTACCTACATAGTATCTTGAAACTGCATCAAACCACCCATCAAAGTGGTAAATGCTTTAACCTTTGCAGCTTTTTCTCTAGCTCTACCCTCAACTCTTATTGTTGTTGCTTGCTGTTGAAGCTTAGCTTGCTCAAACATTCCCATAAGATCTGATCTTGATGTATCCTGAAGTGCTATATCTCTTTGCCTATTCAAAAAAGCTCGAACAGATGCATCATCTCTTCCTCTGAAAGTTGCTATGTTTGTAGCTAAATTATTTCTGTATAGCTCTAATCTATCATTGTGTCTCTGCAATGCAGAAATCTTACTGCGTTTCTTTTCAGTCTCAGTATTAAAAGCATCTAACTCAGCAGCTTTACGTTGCGCTCGACCAGCACTAGCCATAGCACCAGCTTGCACAACTTTGCTACCAAAGGCTAATAAAGTAAACGGATCTATAGCCATTAAATAATTACCTCCGTAATAAATCCATTAACTTGCATAGATAACGGATCGCCTTGTTCTATAGTTACCTGTGGATCTCTACTATATCCAAGCAAGCGAACTTCTTTTTTACCAGTGATTTCTAAAGTACCAATAGGTACTGACTTATTATTTACCTTAATAGATCTGGTATCTTTGACATCTACCACAACATTTGTAATTCCTCGAAGAGATCCTGTTAGTGGACCAGCAGCACCAGATGCATCAATAGGATTAGATATTATTTTAGAATCAAACTTCTTGCCATAATAAACTTCATCATATTTACCAAAAGCATTCCCAACTATATCAAGATAAGCATCTAAAACAATTTTGCCACCTGTTATAGTAAACTCACCCAAATAATCTAAAGGCTTACCCTGCCCACCTAAAGATGAAGAGTTGCTTTGTTGAGCAATAACATCAACAACATCACCATTTGAATAAACAGAAGCACTAACAGTAGCTGTTGTTGGATTTAATAATGAATCTAAAGTAATAGTACCTTGCCGAAAATAATCTAATCCAATATCAAAATCATATTCTCCAGCAGCAAATTCACATAAAACTAAATTATTATTAAAGTCATAGATATTAACAAACAGCCTATCACCAATAGCAACACAGGAATCAAACCTTCCATTTGTTGTAAACGAAGTCCAAGAAGCTCTTTTTTCCGCTCTGTTAGATGTAAAGACAGCAGCATCACCATCATCCATAACTATCATTGCATAAGAATCTGCTTGTTCAAAACCACTATGAGCAACGGCCATCCATCGAGGGTTATTAATTAAATGAGAAGCTATAGTTGATATAGATGTAGAGGCGTAAGCATCTTCAGCATCTGTAAATAAATATTCCCTAACTATTCTACCACTATCTTGCACAAAAATTGTTGCACCATCTATTAATGCTGGTTGAGCAAATGAACACCCATAAGGAGTTTGTTCACGAATCTGAGCATTTGTTGGGGTAATAGCTTGGTTTAAATAAGTAGGAACATAAAGTTCACCAGTGCCAGCAAACACCTGAAGATCTCTACTAGATACTAAATGACGTATTTCATGCACATCACCAGTTGCCGCAGTTAGTTGAATTGCTTCATTGTCTTGTGCAGTTCCAACATTAAAATTAAAATACTCACCTATTTGACTCATAAAAATTGTATCTGGCTCTGCAATTGTTCCAGCAAATACTAATCTATTTTCATGAAATGATACGGCTGCTGGATAACCTCTTTTAGCAGACCAAGACTGTTCATCAAAAGTTGTTGTTGGCGCATGAGTTTGAATAAGCGGATTTCCTCCACCATCTTCTGATGATGTAGCCGCAGCATCAGCAGTAAAAGTATAAGTGTTGTCATCAATAACACTTAAAACTGCTCTAGTTCCATTTAAGTTAGTTGCTGCTATTCCCCCAACAGCATCCATTCCAGAAAATACAAGAGCTTCACCAACATCATATCCATGATTAATATGGGTAACTTCTACGGTTGTGCTTCCGTTTCTAGTCCTTAGTGGGTTAGCAACATCAAGTCTTAGTTGTAATTCATCTGAAACAGTTCCAGTTGCTTGTGTAGAAGATTGAACACTTGTTATTTGAACTTCATTTTCATGATACCTCATTACTACACCAACATGTAATGAGTTGGGATAATTACCGCCGCTTTGACTTCCTGTTGTATCAAAGTAAGCTGAACTTGTTGTTAGTGTAACAGTACTTCCAGAACCACCAGAAGCACTAGGATTTAAAGTAACACCTACTCCATGAAATTTAGAATATGGTTGATATGTTTTTTTACCATCTGCTCTTTCGTCAAATGTATAGGTACTAATATTAAATGCTGTTAAACTTGTTCTTGTTAAGACTCTTGGAGCAAATAATGGATGACAGATAAACATTACATCACCCATTTGTGCAGCAGTATATTGATTTAAATACAATCTGTTAAATGGAAGTGTTGCGCTGCTAACATCAGTTGTTAATGTTGAAACTAAAGTAACTGTATCATCATCAACAACTCGAAAGCATCTTACCTTTTGATGCTCTACAGATATAATATACTGTTCATTGTTATCAAAAATAAATGGAAACAAACGAGATTGGTACTTATAGGAAGATGACGAACTATAAGTAATACCATAACTTGAATAACGAACTTTTGTTCCCTGACGTTTTTTTGCACTACCTTCAGCAGTAACAATCATATTCTGAACTTTTTGCGCTGAGCTTGTATAGATAGCAGTATCAGTTCGCATAATGAGAGAATCGCTTACCTCACCAAACTGAAAACTGTTTTGTGGAACGCGAATTTTTTGCACTAGCTAAGCCTTTCAGTAACAAACCTTTTTGTATTAAGCTTCTTAGTTGTTTGAGCTTGAGAGTCTAACCTTCTAGCTTTTATTAACTGAACATTTGCTTGCTGATCCATAGCAGCAGATAAAGAAGCATCTCTTGCTAACGATACAGCAAACACAGAAGCAACTGAAAACTGAACGCCAAGCGTAAAATATGGTGCCCATGTAGATTCATTAGCTCGATAAATATAATCTGCAATTACTTCATCAGTAGCGTTTGCATTATTATAAACTTTATCTTCATATATATTATATTCAATTGGAAGATCCTGAACCGTAATCGCATTAATCATTAATGAATCGGCTGGTAATTGATAAGTAGCATCCCATCTTCCTATAGGAACATCTGCTAATCTATTAAGTTGAAATTGTCTTGTGGCAAAACGCCAACGACTGCTGGTCAAAGCAGCCCTAACAATATCTTCATATACTGCATCAGCTATATCAGACTCTGTAGTTCCGTCTGTAAATGATTGGATAGGATCTCCACCAATCAACATTGATGCGCGAGAGCAAATTTTTATTGCTGTGTTTGCATAATCAGGCATAGAAAGTTGGGGGCCGAAGCCCCCATCCCTTAGTCGCTATCGGTTTCTGCTACTGCTGTACCATCAGATACATCAACAACAGAACCAGTATTGGACAACACTGTTACAAAATTTGTTGTCGGTGCGTTAGTATCATGCACCATAATCAAATCACGAACAGCAAGCATATTTGCTGCATCGTTAAAGTAACCAGCAGTGTTTACTGTGGCAATCGCATCAGTAGTTGTGTATCTCCACAAGCTACCATTTGAATCACCATTTAAACGAGTTAGTCCACTTGCACTATAAGCCATATTCTAACCCTCCTAGTTATTATCTAATAGTTCATAGATACCATTGTCATCAATAACAACAGCACCCATAGACATCATAGATGTTGCAAGGTGAGATACTTTCTCAGCAACGTAGTTGACTTCAGTTTGAACATCAGAATTGATACCCAAGCCAACAGCAGTTGTGTGATAACACATGCTCTTACCAGCAGCGACAGCAGATGTTGAAAAGATCTTAAAGCCTAAGAACTCTTTCATTGTCATGCCACCAGCATAAGGTAAGTTTTGATCACCAACAAAGTCAGATGATGCAAACTCTGTAATTAAGAACAAGTCAGCAAAACCTTTTGGATGCATAGCAATATAACGCTGCCCATCCTCAGGAATGTTAGCTGTTCCAAATGTTTCAAATACAGATAGTAGATCTGCTTTTTCAACAGCAGAACTTGTATCGTGAATTTGAGTTGAGTTGGCACCAGCATCCATAGCTGTAATTAACAAGCTATCAGTCTTACGACCTAGAGCAGCAGCAGCAGATTGTGCTACAGCTTGACGCTCATTGATGTTGATCTTGAGCTCATCTAACTTGTCGATGTACTCAGCAGCGTAGAAGTCAGACATTGTTGCTTCTACATTGGTATGTGCAAGTTCCATTGGAGTTACATTACCATTACGAGATTTAGTAGTTGCTTCCGCAGTACCAATCTTTTGAAATCTAACAGTTGATCCTGTCACATTAGCAGTCCGCACTGTGTTCCGTAGCTTAGAACCCATACGCTGATACGCCATGTGAACTTCTGTTTCGAACTGTTTGATAAAGGCTGTGTCGATTGTATTAGCCATTTATTAGTTCCTTATTGAAGTTACGGTTACTAACAGGTGTCCGCTTTATCACTTCAACAAGGGTATCCTTTCGGGCCTTTCAGTGTATTACGGGCTGCAATGCGCCATCATAAACATCTTTTTGATTTGGATTGCAACGCACAAAATCAACATATTCGATTTCATTGTTAGATACGATACCAACCGCTTCGAACCCCAACCATGATGCCCAATCTAAAATAAACTCATATTCCTTAAGAATTGTCATAGATAAACCATTATGAAACTGATCAAAATAATTAACAAACATTACAGATCCTCTAGCCATAGCGGTAAAGTTTTCTTTGATTTTATCAGAAAACATTGCAAACATCTGAGGCCATTCTTGATCTTCAGTAAACCAAAGACCGCCAATCATTATAAATTGTTCATTATTTTTTCTACAAAGATAGCACTCTGAACTTTCATGCATATCTTCAAGAGCTTTTCGAATATCAGTATAACCTAGTAAAACAAGCTCTCTAACATTTTCTTTTGTTAGACCTTCGATAACTTCATCAATATGATCTAAAGTAAAAGGGGTAAGATAATACTCACCCCTTTGTAAAATCTTAGCTTCTGTAGATTCTTTTGAATCCTTCGGCAACTTGTTTGTGTAAATGTGGGTCACGATCTTTCCAATACTTTGGATCATCCATCATCTTTCTAAGATCAGCTTCATTAAGCTCAGACGCTGATGCTGTATCTCCAGCAAATGATCCATCCTTCATATTTGCCATCATAGTTTCAAGAGCAATAATGCCTTCATGACTTTCACACATTTTTTCTATAGCTGGCAATGCTGATTCAGGAAAAAACTTATTAGCCCATAATGATGCAGCATCTATTCTAGCTTCAGCATTATCGCCAAGCTTAGCAACTTCTTCATCATAACTAGGTTGAGATCCTAAAACAGAATCAGCATATATTTTTATACCTTCCTCAAACTCTTCTTGAGAAAATCCATTGTTAAATGAATGCTCTGACCACCATCTTAGCAAATCATTATCAACAGCTTCTTCCTGATTAATAATATCTGGAAGCTGATAATCACCAGCAGTTTCTGGTCTGTCAGCAAAAGCTTCTGCTTGTATTTCCTCTATAAGCTGATTTCTAATATCTTCATCTTTAGAGCCAAGCTTTTGAGATAATTCATTATAAGACTTTGCCAGATCCTCTGGACTGTTAAATTTTTCTGGCAACCATTCAGGTCTTTCAGATTTCTGTTCTACCTTTTCAACATCTTCTTGGGTTACAAAATCACGACCATCTTCGGCTGCTGCTTCTACTGCTGCATCTTCTTCACTCATTGTTTACTCCTATTTGCATGGGCAATGCGGTGTTCAATTAAACCTACTAAGTATCTTTGCCCCTCAATATGTCGAAGCTCTTCTGTAGAAACATTAGGCCCATTAACCATTTCAATAGTAATAGATCTAAAATACTTCAGAACTTCCTGACCTGTTGGGGTAGAAAATATCTGTGCAACATTCTTACTAATCTCAACATCATGTTCAGATTTGCGCTGAATGCCATCTATTCCAATATTAACCTTGTTGCTCAACTGGCATTATTCCCTGCTGCATTGCCTGTTGTTCCGCATATTGTCGTGCGGCTTCTGCTATCTGTTTACGTTGTTCTTCATCTCGAATCAAGCTTTCTGGCACACCAAACTTCTTAGCCAAGTAAACGGCGGTCTGCTCTCCATCAATTAAAAGCTGCAACATCTCTGGGCCAAAGCCATTACCAATCATCTCGAGAAAGCGTGATACTACAGAAATATCTTGATTAGCTTGTGCTTGGGCTAGTGGAGAGACAGACCTAACTTTAATTTCTCTGCCATTAACTGTTGGGATCTCAATGCGACCTTGTTTCTTTAGAATATAAACTACGCGCTGAAGAAGAGGCTGAACAAGCTCAGCTTGCAATCTGCCAAAAGATGCGCCCATTCTTCTTGATAAGTCAGCCATACGTTCAGCTATTTCGGTAGCTGTTGCTGGTGTTTTATCAGGATTACCTAACATATCGTTATACAAAGCACGTTTAATATTTAATCTAAGATCACCTAAAACAAGCTGAGCAACATCAAAACGACCAGCAGCTTGTATAGGTTGCAATCCAGCAGATCCCATAGCTTTAGGAATTATAGTCCCTGGAACGAGATTTATTGTATCAGGATTTATTACACCATCATCTTCCATTTGATAAATACCAGAGATAGACATCTGTGCATTCTCAAGTATTAACTGAATAGTAAGGTTAGTTGTTTTAATAGAACTTAGCGCATTAATTAGTGGACCTCGACCATAAACCTCACCAGCACATTTAGACCAACGAAAACAAATAAATGGATTAGAACCTACACCTTCCATTTCCCTTGAGTGCAAAACTGTTTCCGTAGTTAAGCATATTGCATAGTGATAATACGCCTCAACATTTGGTTTTGTATAGTTTCTGCATACAAGCTCGAGAACGGTTGTTTCTCTATTAGAACCCATCTGTGAAGTAACCTTAGAATCAAAGGTAGATTTAGGAAACATCAAAGGAAGATGATCAAACTTTACTTTCTTTCTTTCTCGAAAAACATGATCAATTCTATCGTCAGGGCCAGTATCGAGTACGACATGGGGTAGGGGTATCGCGGAAAAGTTTATCGGGTTTAATGAGTCACCTTCCTCAACGCACAAGATACCAGTCCCAACAGCCAAGTCCATAAAAGATTCATGAACCTCTTGGCTAAAATTAGAGTTTTGCAAAACTTCAAATACATAATCTGTTACTTCATCTAACTGATTATCAACCTGTTCTCTTTCTTGTGGATCTACTTCACTACCAGCAACAAAGTCTGCCCATCGAGCAAAGTTTGGAACAATACCTGACTGCAATCTACTTGCAAACTCCTGAGTACCTACTACAGCAGTCTCATCAAAAATCTTTTCATCTCTACGTTGACCGTGTTCTTCATAGTAAAAAGACTCTCTTTGAGGCAAAGCATACTCATAGCATTCCTCAAAAAGCGAAACCCATTGTTCACGAAATGCTTTTGCTTTTCGATACTTCTCTATAAAATGCTTTGCTATATTATCCATTATCCAAACCGACCTAAGTAACCAGATGCACCGCCGCCAGCACCTCTTTGCTGAATTGCTCTAAATAAAGATCTACGACTTGCGCCACCTCTAGCTCCAGCATCTGCTGTTCTTGATTCTATCGCCTGAGATATTTCTTGACGTTTTTGTTTAGCTCTACGCTCTACTTCTTTTCTTTCAGCTTCTTCTGCTGCTAGTCTATCTTCAGCCGCAGCTTGTTCTTCTGCTTGAGTTGGGCCACCGCCTCCACCACCAAAACACATAATTAAAACTCCTTTTTTTCTTCCTATTCATAAAGTAAAAATAAAATCAACGCACAAATTGAAAAGCTCTCTTTTTCTTTGGCCTAGAAAATAAATCAAAACTTCTTTTTGCAACCACAGGCCGCATAGGTTTTTGATTGTTCATCAAAGCCCTACCTTCACCAGCACCAAGGAAAAGGTATTGAGCAGCATCGTGAACGTGAGAAAACATATTTTTATCTGGTTTATCTGCGTATCTTTCACCAGACACCTCCATTCTTTTATAAGCATAGCCACCTTCAAAACCTTTAATAAGTTGAGGGCAGCGTCTGTCAATAAGTAGTGCTGGCTTACCTTCGACCATCTTCGTCAACTGGGAGGAAACTGATTCTAGTCTTAGGTCAACAGAGTTGGAGGGAGCAGGGAATGCCCTCAAGCCAGCACCGCGCAAAATATGAAAGGGAGTTGATTCATCTGTTTGCGCTCTAAAGTCTCCAGCAGGATCTCCATAAATTATAACCTCGGAAGCTGCGGAGAATCTTGTTGCGAGTTCTTGTCTTAATACTTCTGCAAAACGGACAATCCCCATGTCCACCGCAACAATTTCTGACTGAACAAACCAACGCCCTCTTACTTTCTGAGCAAGAACTGCGGCTGGTGTTAATCCAAAGTCTATACCAACATACACAGGAACATTAGCAGCAACAGGTATTTCTTCTTTTGCTATGTGTACTTCACTAGCAAACATTGGATACACTGGTTTTCCATCCTGAATATGACCCAAGCGATTCATAACATAGACATCAATCCAGCTTTTAGTCTTACCTCGAATAAGATTTGAATAGTAATTAGCTAAGATGTTTTTTTGGTTTTCTGCTTTGGGGTTTTCTTTGTAGTCTTGGATTTCACCTTCTTCGTCTTTGGTTTCGAGCATCCCAGAAGGCTGGGTAAAGAAATTCCAATTGTCTGGCTTGACCAGCATCTTAGCTTGCTCACGAGGAATATGATCTGGGATTGGAACTTCACCAGCCATAATGGGCCACCAATGATCTTCTTCAGGCGCGTTGGTATCGGCAATAACGCCAGACCAACTAGGACCACCATCACGCATAGAAGGATAACGGCCAACACGCATCGTACAGGCATCAATAATAGACTTAGGAATCTCTCTTGCTTCGTTGATCCATATACCCGTAAGTTCGAGCGAAAGAAGTTTTTTAACATCTTCAGGACGGTCAAGAGCCAAGAATATAACTTCAAGATCTATCTCTCCTTTTTTAATATAATGGGTATAAGGAACAGACCAATGAAATCTACCCCAATCAGATTCAGGAAACCAATCAAGCCAAGTCTTAATAGTCGTGGTTCTTAGCTGTGGATTAGTGTTTCGAATGATAGCCCATCTACTTTTACGCAGTCCGTCTGCACCTTTTTTCTGTTCGAGGGCTCGTCTAAACACCTCAACACAACAGCCAACAGACTTGCCAGATCCAACAGGGCCACGAATGCCACGAAAAAAAGTGCTGTCTTTCATAAAAGATTTCAGCACTTCTCCATCTGGTTTATATTTAAAGTTAATCATCGAAGCCCCTTATCGACTCCAAACTTTATCATAGTCTCTGCAACATCAGGGCCGATGTTATCTATAACATTATCAAGCATCTTATTAGTAACAAAAGATTTCCCATGCTTTTCATCGAAGTGTTGAAAGTGTACTTTCTTAACTATTCTTCGAAGCATAGTAAGCTCTTCAGGTTTGAGCATATCTACAAAGCTCACTGTTCCCAAGCCTCATTAACGTCAGGCGTAGAAGGGTCATCAGCTTTTAGTCTGCCTTTTTCATCTCTAGCACGTTTCTTTTTAGCTGGTTTCTTAGGAACTTCGTTAGTCCACTCTAATCTTTTTGACTCAGAGGTTCTTGTTGAACCTGTCCATGTTTCACCGCCAAGTTGATGCGTTCCCCCATCCCATAACTCCCCAGTGTTAGAAATCTTCCATCCCATGATTAACTCCTATATTGTTTCACTTTCCTAGCAATCGCTTTCGGTTGAGCCACAAACTGCTTACCCTTAGCCTTACCCTTTCGTTTAGCTCTGGTTGTAGCTGCATATTCAGCATCACTAAGAGCAGCAATAGCCTTGCTAGGTAAGTACCGTTCACCTGTTTCACTAGACTTCTTCCCTGACTTAGTGCGCCACTTCTGTTTTCCCCAGTTTAGTAATGATCTTTGTGATTTCTTCACTTGTAACCACCACCGCGCTTTTTATATTCCTTGGCAAGAAGCTGCGCTTTTCGAGCAGACCACTGACCAGCAGCCGTACCGTGTGTAGCCCTTGCTTTTATTCTGCGAAACAAAGACTTTCTCATGTTAGGTTTGGTATAGTTGCCAGCTTCATTTACTGCCACTGATCTTCTCCTGAATATTAATTAACTGATCTTGTATGCTGTTATATCGAGAACTGGAAACAGTCTGATTCTCTCTAGCGTTAAGAAGATAATTTAATATTTTCATAACGCCTTTGGTTGCAAGCCCTTTACCCTTAGAAGAAAAGCGTTCACCCTCACCTTGCATTTTTTCTACAAGTCCAACGCCAGCAGAATCTTCAAGCTGCTTTAGCTCTTTTCGAAGAAGGGTCGCTCTTTTCTTTAGCGGTGCTAGGGAACGGTCAGCCATCTTTCATTTTAGCCTTGAGGATCTTGCGCTTTAATGCTGGCGGTAATGTTTTCTGTTTACCTTTTAGCATTGTTTTCTTTTTAGGTCTGCCGACCTTACTTCCATAAGTACCTTTTCCGTAGGGCATATAAACCTCCTAATAGTTTACTTTGAGCAATGAACGAGTAGGCATACCCGATGTTCGCATTTGTGGTAGCGGAACATCTGTCATCATCTTGTTTTTCTGAATAGGGTCGCCCATGCTAAGAGAAGGTAATGGGCCATAATCAACCTTCTTCTCTTGATAAATTTCTTCAGCAGTTTTTACTTTTTTCCTACTACCAAAACACATATCACTTCTTCTTTCTATGTCTCTTTGCAAAATTTCTAGCAGACTCAACACTTCTAAATCCCCAAGCCCTTAATGCTAAAGCCTTGCGCGTTGGTCTACCCTTCTTATCTTTCATTGGGCCTTTCATTCCAGCAAATCGAGCAGCAAATGAAACCTTACGAGCCATTCTCCTTGATCCAGCCTTGGGTTTATTCTTTACTGGCGGTTTTAAATTAGCCCCTTCCTTGCGCTTGAAGTAAGCACGACCAGCAGCATTTAAGCCACCCTTAGGATTCTGATACTTCTTCGCTGGCATAACCACTACTCTTCAATGCAGCCTTCACCGAGGACATATCATCCTTCGATGGGTACTTCTCTGGCTTCTCTTTAAAACGTGACATAGCCAAACCCTATAACGATAAAAATATTTATGACAACGCACAAATTACCTTTTTTAGAAATAATGTGAGAGGGAGACTTTCTCTGTAACAGTAACAGCAACTTTTTCCCTACCCCCTTGTAGCTACCAGCGTAGAACAAAGAGTTTATCCTAGGTCAATCGTAACACGAATATCTCCAGCTACTTGCACTTGGCTTCGATCGATAGGCTTGTAGCCAGCGCGGTCTAGCAGATCCTTCGCCGCTTCAAGCTGGACATATTCGCTCTTGGCTCCTGTGGCTAGCCGCTTGACCGTACCAGCAGCAAGTGTAGCAGCTACTCCAAACTCTTCGTTCATACGCTGCATCAAGTAGCTTTGCACATGAGCAAGCTTTAATGTCTTGGTTGCTGTTACTCTTCCAGACTCGCCAGAAGCATACCCAGCGGCTTCAGCAGCCTGCCCGATACTACAGCCTTTTGCTACGAGCGTGTCTACTAAGGCAGTCTGCTTTGCAGTCAGTTTCTTAGCTACGGCAATGTTCATTACTCATTCCTTTTTCTAAGTATGCAATATATATCTAGCTAACTACCGCGATGAGAGTCAAGATCATGATAAACGAAGCAATGAGGAATGAGTAGTGTATCTTATGGCTTGAGCCCCCCTCTCCCCTCTCCCCCCACAGCTACCTACTGACTGCAAGTCCTGTCAATCTGTTACGTCACGTCACTTGTGTCTGCATACTACCCTGAATACTACATGTTGTGGTTTGCCAAGCTACAGAAGTATTGACAGGATAGTCAGCGAGTTCATCGAGCGCACATTGATGTTTGCTCAACTTAGCATTTGGCTCGTACCCATGTTGAACTAGCAACTCGGATTGGCACCCTTCGACCACTGATCCAAATCATAGGAGGAAAAAGTTCGCAACCCGCTAAAGGGGTGTGCGAACTTCAAGCGGCAAGTGCCGTTTCCTCTCTATGATATTGGGTGGTACGAAGGGCTGATCCTTCGCAGCTTAGTTAAACATAGGAGAACCAAATGGCTGAAGTTGAAAACATAAATGTAACGCTAGATGAACTAGCAGATTATACTGTAACTACACATAATGATGTAACTGGACAAGTTGCTAACGACTACTTCATCACTGACGTAGCCAGAACATTAGTAAATGTTCCGATCTACGCAGCTCGAAACAAAAGATCTTACATCGATAAACTACACGCTGAGATGATGGCGTACGCAACATTTGATGAAGATGGTACAGTTCTAGAGAACCAAAGCAAAGAGTACTTCAACGCTAAAGATAAGTACGAACGCTTAGCTCCTCGTATCGAGCTTGAAGCTATAGCTTTCGATCACGTTGCTGATCAGTACAAAGCTTGGTTCAAAGACTATACTGGTCAGGACTATGATGAGCCCAAGACACCAAGCACAACTCGAAAGCTTAGCAAGCAAGAACAAGCTGCTATGAAAGCTATCGAAGCAAGACGAGTAGCTGCTGCATAGTGGCTACTTACACCTAAGCAAGTGTATAAACTGCTTACTACGCTATAGCGTAACGTCAGAAGTATGCATCTTAGATCTTATCGAAAAGCCAAGACATGCTTCTGGCGTCCAGCAGGGAAATGTCATGCGACATTGCCCAGACTTTGTGAATTTAATGCTTGCAAAGTTTAGTAATTAAAAATAGTATTGCTTATATGCAATACATAAACATGGAGAACTATTATGAAAATTAGAACTACTATTAATGCTGACTATATACCAGTAACAATGACATTGCCTGTTAGAGATCTCATTGATCTGTCAAACTTTTTTGAAGATCAAGAAATCAAAAACAGATTAGATAAAAATGAACATTACTTTGTTAGAGAGTTTTCAAAACAGTTACGAGTAGAAGCTATGAAGATAGATGAAATGGTAAGAGGTGTAAAATGAATATGATGTCAACAATAAATGACTGGGATTTTCCAGTTGAATTGATGCCAACACCTAACGCAGTTACTGGCGAACCAGAGCCTGATGCATTTCAGGTTGTTCGAACAGATACCAATACTGTGCTTGGTCATCATGGCTCACGCTACAAACTTGTACCTCATGATGATGTAGTCAATTCAATCATGGACGCAGTAAAAGAATCAAAAATTACTACTGACTACAAAGAACCAACTATCAGTGTCTTTGAAAATGGTCGGAAGATGCGAGGTGAAATATTGTTTCCTGACCTTACAATTGAACCAAAGGTTGGTGACATTGTTCAGGCTAGAATAGTATTTACTAATAGCTACGATCAAAGCTGGAGTTTCTATCAGTCTTTCGATGCACTGCGTTTGTGGTGTCTCAATGGTTGCACAACACCTAATGCTGTAGCTCGTAGTAGATACAAGCACACAACATTTCTTAATGTTGATGGCTCTGCTGCCAAGATACAAAAAGGTGCTGAACATTTTCATACACGCAAAGATGAATGGCAGAAGTGGATGGGTCGTAAAATATCGGATGATTATGCTGAGATATTTTTTAAGAAAACAGTAGCCAAAGGTTTTACTAGACAGTCTGTTGATACTGTAAACAACAAGCAGATGGAAAACCTATTGCGTATCTGGGACAATGAAAAGAATCAACTCGGGAATAATCAATGGGCTCTCTATAACTGCCTTACTTATTGGGCAACTCATACTCAAGATGCTCGAACGCCTCACGTTCAGCGTCACAATCGAGAGCAAGAGATTGCTAAAGCAATGAACTCTAAAATCTGGAAACAGTTAGATGTCTTTCAAGAAGGAGTATGAAACGTGTAGCCATTGTGATGGCGAAGGATACTTCACAAGCACAGACTTTACATTCAAGAAAGTAAACGTAGCTTGTCCTCATTGCTGTGGTCTTGGTTGGAATATGAAAGATCTTGACACTAAGGAGGATCTGGTTGCATAAGTGCAATCATGAAGTCGTATCTACAATTGGTAAGTGACAAAGCTTACAAAGCAAACATAAAACTAGAAGATGCCTTTGATAAAGCAGGGGCATCTCATACTACATATTGGAGAACAAAGAATAATAAGACTGAATTAAAATATGATACGGCATTGAGGATCTTCAATGCAATCGAAGAATTATACCAGATACAACAAGGTCGTGAGTATTCCCAGCGACTACGAAAAACTAATCAAAGAGTTAATCGTAGCTCGGTCAGAAGTAGGTTTAAGCCAAGAGTCATTAGCTCATAAGATAGGCTGCACCTCTTCACTGATACACAAATGGGAAGGACACAAACGAATACCTTCTGGCTTTATGTTGATATGCTGGCTTGATGCATTGGGGTACCAGATAGATGTCACGAAAAAAAAGCAAACGAATAACCTGTCTGTCGTGTCAGAATAAAGTAGATTATTTTGTAGCTATACTTAAAGAAAATCATGAAGCTACTAACGAAAAATGCTGGTTCATTTGCATACATTGTTATGAGGGAGACAAATGGCAAACCGTAACAAAAACAAAGGAACTTACCACGAAAAGTGGTTCGTCAACTGGCTCAAAGAACAAGGTATCAAAGCGAAAAGGCAACCCCTCTCGGGCAGCTTGGGAGGAGAGTATTCGGGCGACATCAAGCTCGAACTCAACGGACACGAATTGGTGGGAGAAGTAAAGTACAGAGACAAGTCTAACTTCCCTAGTCCATTCGCAGTCCTCGAAGGCAGAGACATTGCCTTTTATAAAAGACGGAGAGGAACTCCGCAAACGCTGATCATAATGAGTGGCGAAACATTTGAACAACTAATGGAGAATGAAAATGGCAAAGAAAATAAAAGCAGCAGTTGATGCTGCTGTATGGGAAGCAAACGTAGGTCGCGTTGCACAATCGCCTACACTTCAGCGCGAAGTATTACGCAAAGGATACTTCATAGACAGCGAAGCTATTCATGCTACCAGAATCAAGAATGGTGAGGTTGTTGGTGAGAACTGGCTCAAAGGTAAAAACAAAGAAATACTTATCAGAGACCATGGCCTTACAGAAAAAGACTTTGAAAAATATACTTGAACACATTGCGTATATGCAATAAACTCAAAAGTATAAAGAAAGCAATACCCCAAAAAAAACTAATTATCTGGGGAATACAAAGGAGAACTAAATGGATCGAAGAGGATTTATTGGCGGCTCGGATTGCGTCAAGATTATGCAAGGTGAGTGGCAAGAACTATGGGAAATCAAAACTGGTAAAAGAAAACCAGATGATTTGTCAGACAATCTTGCAGTACAGCTAGGCACATTCACTGAACGCTTCAACCTTAAATGGTTTGAGAAACAATACCAATGCAACCTTGGCAAACATCAATGGGAGATCGAACAACAGATTGGCAGAGTGCCAGCACGAGGAACGATTGATGCGGCTTATGGATTAGTACCTGTTGAAGCCAAGCACACCAACGCATTCAATTCAATGAATGATATTATCGAACGGTATATGCCACAGATACAATTGTACGCAAAGCTTGCTGATGCAGACAGCGCATACTTGTCTGTAATATTTGGTAACAGCAAGTGGGAATCGCGTAACATCAAATGCAGCAATGAATACTTCAACAAAATGTGGACTATTGTTTCTGACTTCTGGTCATACGTTGAGGCTGACAAACCGCCTGAAGATGTCAACGTACCAACAATTAATCAAAACAATATTGAAGTAGATCAGATGGTGATGAGAGATGCAACACAAGATAATCAATTCGTCGATGCGGCAGTTACATATATACAAGGTTATGAACATAACCGAGTATTTGAAAATGCAAAGAAAGACCTCAAATCTATGGTCTTGCCCAGCGAACGTGAAGTTTATTGTGATCAATTGTCAGTCAGAAGAGACAAGAGAGGCGCACTCAGAATTGTAATTACTAATAACAAAAAGGAGAACGACAATGAGTAATCTAAAAAATCTAACAATATGGGATGAGTTAGCAGAAACAGATCCTGAATATATCAAGCCTGTTTCATTTGGGGCTCGATCATTTACAGCTATTGATCCACAATATCAGATCAGAAAAATGACTAAACAGTTTGGGCCTGTTGGTGATGGTTGGGGTTGGCACAACACAACGGAAACAGTTACTATGAGCAACGGAGACATGGCTGTACTAGCGCATGTTACTGTTTGGCATGGTTCGCAAGCAAATGCATTTGGCCCCTTCACTGGCTGCCGAAAGTTTTTCGACTCTTCGAAGGGACGCATTGCTGAGGACGCCCCCAAGATGGCAATAACAGATGGGTTGACTAAAGCATTATCGCATATTGGCTGTGACGCTAATATCTTTTTAGGTAAAATGGATGGTAATAAATATGCTCAAGATGCTAAAAGACCTAAGAGTGATTGGTAATGCTTACTAAAAAAGTAACAAAGCTATGGAAGGGGGAATACCTTTCCATACGCACATATGAGCATCAGGCCGCGATCAAAGCGGACGGCCTGAGGCTCATTTACGGAGACAAGAGTATGACTCTCTCTCGACAGCAACTAGAAAATCTAAAACCATCTTCTAAAATTTTCAAATCAAAAACAGGCGGTAAGGATTATCAACTAATAGATATTAAATTTGCACCCAATGATCCGCGACAGGATCTATTATTATAAGGAGGCCATCAATGGCAGAACAATACGACAATACTAATTCAGGTGGAGCATGGCCTCCATTCCCAACGCAAACATTTATATTGCAAGGTAACTTAGATATTAATTCTAAAGATCATAAAATTGTGTGCGTACAGAATGTAACTAAAGATGGCAGAAAAACTATCGAAGTATATCAAAAGATGGGCATACTATTTGAGAATGATAAAAAAGGTAAAGAGCAAGCACCAGATTATTCTGGGCCGCTCGATGATCATAGCGATTTACGCATAGCTGGATGGAGAAAAAAATCTAAAGACAGTGATAAAATGTTTATCAGTTTCAAAGTATCTGAAGGCAAAGCCTTTACAAATGATCAGATTCCATTCTAATGTGGGATCAGTTCTCCGAGGACGTACACTTGCCTTTACTGCTTAACTGTCCTCGTTCACCTTGGCGCACCTCTTTGGGTGCGTCTTTTTTTTGAGCTATTAAATGTTAATTATTACTAAAAAAATGATACAAGAAATAGAATGCCCTAAATGTGGAGCTAAAAAAGGAGAGTCTTGTGGTCACAGAAAAGACAAATCAAGAAGCCACTTCAAAAGATTACAAGCAGCACAAAAATATTATAAAGGTAAATAACATGACAGAACTTGAAAAAATGATAGCAGATGCAAAGATCTGCAACTCAAGATTAAAAACTAATAAAAAAACAATCGAAGCACCAGAGCCCTCAACCTCCAGAGGTTTATCCAGAACTCAAGGAAGAGGTTGGCGCAATGATAAACTCTCAGAAAAAGAGATTGGAGATATTAAATACTTCTTAGGCAAAGGCTGGGATATAAGATCAACAGCAGTTTTCTGTGGCGTTAGCTACAGCACTGTGCAAAAGATTAAAGCTTCTTAAACTCTTAATTCAAAGTGAGGTGCGTCTATAAATGGACGTTTACCTTGCGATCTTCGAAGGTCACAGTATTCTTTCAAAGCATCTTCCATTGTGCCATCATACTCAGCGATATTATTGATGTGCCAAGCGGCTCCCCACCTAATAGGGATACCAAGATCTTTAGCTGCTAACTTCATTGCATCAGCTATTTCATCATAAAGCTTTAATTCCCAGCGATCACCAACGCCTTTGATGTAAGCCATCAGATCCACAGCATGACCATCTAAATGTTTAGACTTCATAGTTTTCGATGCACCTTTAGCCACTAATGCTCTCTGTTCTTCAATAGTTCTTAAACCACAAATACAAGAAAAGTCCTGTTTACTAACACCAATTGCATATTTAACTGCCGCAACCATGCGTTCATCAACACCTTCAAGTTTTGCTAAACTTCCTTTGCCTAATTTAAAACTCATTTCTTTAATCCTTTCATTGTTCGGATACCAAAGCTTGCAGCTATTGAAGCATACATTGCCCAGCTAAACCATTGCGGCGCAGCCTGAAGATTTTCAAATCCCTGTTTCATATAAGGCTGAAGCCAAGGAACAAATGATCCTAAAACAATAGCTATAAAACATAGAGTCCAAGCCTCGTCTTTCCAGCTATCAGCACTAGCCTCAATTGCCGCTTGTTCCCAACTAATTTCACCTGTTGCGATTTTCATTTTGGTTTCAGCTTCAGCAGCTTTGACCTTTGCCTTACTATCAATGTAAGTTGTAGCTAAACCAGCAACGCTTTGAAGTATTCCAATCATGATGCACTCCTATCTGTTTTAGCTTCTTTATTCATCCAGATACCAAAACAACCAGTCAATGCTCCCATGCAAACAGATACAAGCCCAGCTTGTCCATTGCTAGGATCTTCGAGTGACATATACCAATGAACAGATTGATAAGTAAGAATTGTAACTACTAACATCATCAACCTAGGAAAAATTTTATAGTCATCAATTATCGTAGAAGCCATTACAAAACCTTTTTGCTATTTTACTACTGCTTGTTTGTATAACCAATTTACCATCATCTGTATATACAACAAACCTATTCCTCTTTACCTCGACTACCCTCATCTAATAAAATACATTCTAAAATCATATCATTCGAGGTAACTAACACTCCAGCCTTATCTCTTTCAACTAAACAAATCTCTTTGTCAGAGTAAGTATCTAACAAATAATATTGCAAATGATCTGTTCGAACAAAGTGAAACCAAACTAATGCATACATCATTACCAAGTACCTCTTTGCACACCAATAAAATAAATAATGCCACCAAAAAGAGCTAGTCCAAAAACAACAATACCAATGCCAAGACACCAGTTTAATAGGTTGTCTATCTTCTCTTGCCTACGATACACAGCTTCTTTCTGCATTCTGCGCTGCTCTGCTTCGATCTGAACGATGCTTTCCCATGCAGATGGCCCATAGTATAGCGAGATGTATTCACGCAACTCCTCGCGCATCTCTTTGGCTCTCTGTTGATGCGCCCATATCTCAATAGCAGAAGTATCAAACTTAGGATCAAGCTTTCTCCACAGTGGAGGGTCTTTCGCTTTGTTCCCCATGTAGTCTAAATCAGATACTGCCTTACCAAAAGCAGAGATGTCTTTGCCTAACTGACTGATCTCTTTGCCAGCCGATATAGCTTTCTTAATGCCAGAGAATGCTGTTGTAGCTATTGCAATAGCTGATGCTGGATCGATCATCTACCATTATCATGCCGCGAACTATTAAGAAGATAGTCAACGGTACGCTCCATAGAATTAATACGGCCTTCCATTTGGATCATGCGAGTGTAATACTCGTTGACCAACTTAATCGTATTCTCGTCTA
>MDSW01118354.1_pt1 | contig 21336 bp, 19 predicted proteins | sample 811171 | NCBI WGS metagenome assembly MDSW01 (sample SAMN05326641, study PRJNA326480) | marine metagenome | isolation source: seawater | place: Atlantic Ocean: North West | collected 2012 | reverse complement strand
TCTTTATTTTTAAAAGAAATAAGGTTATTAAAAAACTCATAAAATTATGAGTATAGAAAATATTATTAATGAAGCTTGGGAAAAAAGGGACCAAATAAATCAAAACTCGGATAAAAATTTAAAAGATACTGTTAATCAAATTATAGAAGATTTAGATAGCGGCAAAGTAAGGGTTGCTGAAAAAATAAATAGTGAGTGGGTAACACACCAACATATCAAAAAGGCAATAATGCTAAGTTTTAGAATGTACCCTATGGAGAATTTAAATGGACCGTATAGTAGCTGGTATGACAAAGCTCATTTACTAAAAGGAAAAACCGCTGGTTGGACAAAAGAAGATCATGAGAAAGCTGGTTTTAGGATGGTTCCAAATTCTCCAGTTAGAAAAGGTTCCTTTGTTGGAAAGAATGCAGTATTAATGCCATGTTATGTAAATATTGGGGCCTATATAGACGAAGGTACGATGATAGATACTTTTGCAAGAGCAGGTAGTTGCTGCCAAATAGGAAAAAATTGCCATATCTCTGCCGGAACTGGGGTTGGTGGAGTTTTAGAGCCTGCTCAGGCTTTACCAACAATTATTGAAGATAATGTTTTTCTTGGAGCAATGTCAGAAGTTGTTGAAGGCGTTATCGTTGGTGAAGGTTCAGTTTTAAGCATGGGAATGTATATTGGACAATCTACAAAAATAGTGAATAGAAAAACAGGTGAGATAACTTATGGAAAAATTCCACCTTATTCAGTGGTAGTACCAGGTTCATTGCCTGACAAAAATAATCCTGCTGCACCTTCTTTATATTGTGCAGTTATAATTAAACAAGTTGATGAAAAAACAAGATCCAAAACATCTATTAACGATCTTTTAAGAGAATAAAAATGCAGAAAATTGATGAATTAAGTTTAGCCAAAGAGCTAATAAGATTCCCTACAATTACTCCAAATGACTCCGGAATAATGAGATTTTTAGAAAAAAAATTAAATAAGTTGGGGTTTAAAACTAAAATATTAGAATTTAAAGATAAAAAACACAAACCGGTAAAAAATTTATATGCAAGACTTGGTAATTTAAGTCCAAACTTTTGTTATGCAGGTCATTTGGATGTCGTTCCTCCTGGAAACCTGAAAGATTGGACTGTTAACCCTTTTAAACCATCAATAAAAAAGGGACATTTAATAGGAAGAGGAGCAAATGATATGAAAAGTTCAGTAGCTTCTTTTGTTGCTGCTGTAAGTTCTTTTTTAAGTGATAAAAAAAAATTTAAAGGTTCAATTAGCTTGCTTATAACTGGAGATGAAGAAGGTGTCGCGGTAAATGGAACTAAAAAAGTAGTCGACTATCTAAAAAAAAGAAAAGAGAGAATTGATTTTTGTTTAGTTGGAGAGCCCACTAATCCTGAAAAATTAGGAGAAATGATTAAAATAGGAAGAAGAGGATCTATTACTGGCAAACTAACAATTTATGGTCTTCAAGGACATGTTGCTTACCCACATCGTGCAAATAATCCAGCGGATTGTTTGGTTCAAATATTAAACCATCTAAAAAAAATTAATTTCGATAAAGGAACAAAAGATTTTCAACCAACGAATTTAGAAGTAACAAGAATAAATATTAAAAATAATGCTGACAATGTTATACCAGGTGAGGCATTTGCAAGTTATAATGTTAGATTTAATAATAAACATTCATCAAACTCATTAAAAAGAAAATTTAATAAAATTATTAATACTTTAGCAAAAAAACATAAATGTAAATTTAATATTGAATATATGGTGTCTGGCGAATCTTTTTTAACCAAACCAAATAATGTAACTTTTATGATCAAAGACATAATTAAAAAAAATACAAAAATAACTCCAAAACTTTCAACAACTGGAGGGACATCAGATGCAAGATTTATAAGAAAAATATCTCCTTGTTTGGAATTTGGTTTAGTTGGAAAGACCATGCATAAAGTAGATGAGGCAGTTTCTTTAAAAGATTTAAAAAAATTAACTGAAATTTATAAAGAAATTTTAGTTAATTACTTCAAGTGAAAACTGCAATAATTATATCAGATAGTTCAACAAATCACTTAACTGGTATTGGACATCCAGAACAGCCTGATAGAGTAACTTATATAATAAATAAGTTAAAACAAAATAAAAATTTAGTATGGGAAAAAAGTAAACAATTTGATGAAACTCTTTTAGAATCAACACATACATCAAAATATTTATCAGAGGTTAAAAAATCTTTTCCTAACTCAGGATTAAGTTTTCTTGATGGAGATACTGTCGTTTCCCCAGGTAGCAAAGATGCTACAAAAGATGCTGTTGGTTCAATTATTTCCGCTATAGATGGAATTGAAAATAGGAAATTTAAAAATGCGTTTTGTGCTGTTAGACCGCCAGGACATCATGCAGAAAAACAAAAGGCTATGGGATTTTGTATTTATAACAATGTTGGATGTGGAGCTAATTACTTAATTGAAAAATATAAATATAATAAAATTGCTATAATAGACTTTGATGTACATTGGGGAAATGGAACCTATGATATTTTTTATGACAATAAAAAAGTTTTATATATATCAACTCACCAATATCCATTTTATCCTGGTGGAGGTACAGAGAATGATAAAGGTAAATTTAGTAATTCTTTGAATATTCCTTTACCGGCAGGAACTAGTTCGGAGGAATATTTAAATGCATATGATCATGTAATTAAAAAATTGGTAGAATTTAAACCTGAATTTATAATATTTTCTGCTGGCTTTGATGCTCATAGAAATGATCCTCTTGCTCAATTTCAACTTAATTCAAAGGATTTTTATGAAATTACTAGAAGAACTCTTATATCTACTCAAAACTTTACTGGTGGTAAAGTTGTATCAATTCTAGAGGGAGGGTATGACTTAAAATCACTTGCAGAGAGTGCTAATTTTCATGTAAATGCGCTTCTAGAATTCAATAAATAAAATCAATGAAATTATACAGAGAAGGATCATCTAGAATTAATAAAAAAGGTCTTTTTGCAAAAAAAGATATAAAAAAAAGAACAAGAATAATTGATTATATTGGTAAATTAATCACTAAAAAACAAACAGAAGAAAATCCTAAATTTGATAATGGAAAAGCCATTTATCTATATAATTTAAATGACAAATATGACCTAGATGGAGATTTTAAATACAATACAGCACGACTTATAAATCACTCGTGTAATCCAAACTGTGAAGTTGAAGGAAAAGGTTTAAAACTTTGGATAACTTCAATTAAAGATATAAAAAAAGGAGAAGAACTTTCTTACGATTACGGTTTTAGTTTTGATAAAGATTATAAAGACTACCCATGTAAATGTAGAAGTAATAATTGCTGTGGTTATATTGTCAGAGAGTCATCTAGATGGAGAATAAAAAAAAAAAAATTAATAAGTAATTTTTTCTAGGTATAAACCATGTGCTGGAGCAGGTGGCGCACAATTTTCCCTATTTTTTGATTTAATAGCATTCTCAAATTTTTTAAGACTCCATTTTTTTTCACCAAGAAATTTTAAACATCCAACCATTGATCTAACTTGATTTTTTAAAAATGATCTCGATTTAAATTTTAATTTAATTTGAGTATTAGACTTTATAACAATAATTTTATTTAACTTTCTTATTGGAGACTCGGCATTACAATTAGATGCTCTAAAAGTTGAAAAATCATGAGTCCCAACTAGTTTTTTTGAACCTTTTTTAATTAAATTTAAATCTAGTTTTTTCCTTATATGCCATTCTCTGTTAACATTTATAGTTGAGAGAGATATTCTATTTTGAATTAAATACAAATAACTTCTCTCTTTTGCTGAATATCTTGCATGAAAGTTTAATTTTTTTTTTTTTATTTTTATTACTGAAATCATTTTAGGATTTAAAAAAAAATTTAATGATTTAACAAATTTTTCAATATTTTTAATCTTTTTTTTTACATCAAAATGAGCAGATTGCTCTATTGCGTGAACACCAGAATCAGTTCTTCCTGATCCTTGTAAAATAATTTTCTGTTTTAATAGTTTTTTTAAGGTTAACTGTATTACTTTTTGAATTGATTTTCCTTTTTTTTGTATTTGCCAACCTATAAAATTAGTACCAACATATTCAATTAAAATTTGATATCTATGCATAATTTAACTTAGTGCCTTTTTTAATTGAACTTCCTAAAAGAAATTCTTTGGATTTTTGAACCTTTTTTCCTTGTCTTTGAATTTCGAGAACTTTTATTGAGTTTTTGCCACAACCTATTACTAAATTTTCAGTAAGAATTTCACCTGGTTGGCCTGTTGAACTTGATAATTCTGCTCTTAAAATTTTATATCTTTCTCCTTTGTAAATAAACCAACCACCAGGATTTGGAAATAAACCATTTATTTTTCCAATTATCATTTTGTTGGTATCTTGCCAATTTATTTTACCTTCTTCTTTTTTAATTTTTTTTGCATAAGATCTTTTATCATGATCTTGTTCTTTAAATACTGCTTTACCTTCAAAAATATTATCGATATTTTCTAAAATTTTTTCTGAGGCTAGTTTTGATAACCTTGCTGATAATTCTTCACTGTTTTCATTCTCTAAAATATTTAAAGTGTACTGATTACATATAGGGCCGGCATCTAACTCTTCATTCATTTGTATAATTGATATTCCGGTTAAATTTTCACAATTCATAATTGCTCTTTGGATTGGAGCTGCACCACGCAGTTTTGGTAAAAGTGAATAATGAATATTAATCCAACCATTTTTTGAAATATTAAGAAAATTTTTTTTTAGTATTTGTCCATAAGCTACAACAATTCCTAAGCTTATATCTTTTTCTTTTAGAAAATTTAATTCTTCTTTATTTTCTAAGGAATAAGGAGTTCTAACAGGAAGGTTCAATGTTTCTGCCAATATATGAACCGGAGATTTATTTTTTCTTTGACCTCTATGTGAAGCAATTGGAGGCTGCGTATATACGGCTTCTATATTAAGTCCATTTTGATAGAGTGATTTTAAAATTTGCCCTGAAATACTGGGCGTACCCATAAATACAATTTTTTTATTCATCAATTAAACAATAATTCTGTCCGGTCCACCTTTATCTCTTTGTTTAGATAGTTTTTTTAAAATCATTGTTTTTTTTAATTTTGATAAGTAATCTATAAATAAAATTCCTTCTAGATGATCCATTTCATGTTGTATGCAAGTAGCAAGAAGTCCTTCAGTTTTTAAGATTTTTTTTTTTCCATTATAATCAAAATACTCTACTTCACATTTTTTAGGTCTATCTACTGGTGCAAAATAATTTGGAACAGAAAGACATCCTTCTTCATATGTAGAATTTTCAAGATCTTTATTTTTAATTATTGGATTTACAAAATACATTGGATTTTTTTTTTCTTCATTTTTAGATATATCCAATACAATAATTCTTTTTGGAATTCCAATTTGAATAGCCGCTAATCCAATTCCATTAGCATGATACATTGTTTCTAACATATCATCCATAATTTTCTGCTCTTCTATTCCAACAGACTCTACAGTTGTTGAAACTTGTCTCAAAACTTTATTTGGCTCTGTTATTATTTTTCTTATTGCCATAATTAATTTTATTATATTATTTAAATTTTTAAAGGAAGAACTTTTAATAATACTTCGTTTCTTAAATTTATTACTTTTAATTCATTCATAATTTCTACTACATAACTTAATGATTTTTCATCTAAATTTTCGATCTCATTTTTACCAATAATTTGAACTAATTTTAATAAAACCATTCCTGATTCACCATTTACAATCAATGAATTAATTTCTGGTGATATATTTGTTTTGTATTCATATAAATTATTATATTTTTCTAATACTTTAACACCATCTGACTTTAAAGATTCAAGTATTAAAACATCTTTATAAGTAAATGAATATTTTTTATCTTTTGCAATTTTTTTTAACATATCGTTTAATTGTTTTTGTGTTTTGGGAAGACTAGTTTTGTTTAAAAAATAATTTAGCAATTTTGATTGATGAAGAGTTTTATTATTAAATTTTATTTTAGAATTTTTTATTTTTTTTGTATCTTTATTTTCCCAATAAAATGATGTGTAATTTGAAGGTACTTCCTTTTCATCAATTTTTTTTAATATATAAGATAATTCTTCATCAAAAGCTTTACTTAGATCAGCATCATCAAATGATTTTTTTAATTCAGAAGAAAGGAAAAGTTTATTTTCTAAGTTGTCTGCTAAAATTAATCTTTGAAATAAAAGCGCTCTTCCTTCATGATTCGGTAGAAGTTTATACTCTTTTTTTGCATTGAGTAACTGATCAATATTAAAATGAAATTTTTTGTATAGTTTGATCAAATCTTTTTCATCAAATATCTCTTCATTTGTAGCCTTTTCAACAAATTCTATTTTATTGATATCTTCTAAATCTTCAGATTGTATATTTTCAAAAGCATTAGATGCAGATAAATATTTCCATATAAATTCTTTAGAGTCAACTAATGGAACATAAATAAAGTTGTCATCAGTTTTGTGAGAAAGGTGAAAATAAAGAATATTTTCATCAGATAAAATATAATTATTTTCTTCATAACCCATCAAAACTTCAAACTTTTTTACAAAAAATTCATCTAAAATTTCCATTTCAGATTTTAAATCAAATAAAAGTTGAGCTTCTTCTTTTTTATTTTGGCTAATTAAACAATAAATTTTAAAATATGTTAAATATTCATCATCAACTAAATCTATATAATCAAAGATTTCACAAGATTTTTCTATTTCTGAATATGATAAGTAATGATCCACAATTAGACGAACTAATCTTTCTTTATTTTTAATATTAGGATTTTTGATAATAAATTTTTTTATTAAGTCAAAATCTTTTTTTTTTACCAAATGCTCAACTGTAAAATTTTGAAATTCCTCTGATGAAATATTATTCTTTGGAAGATAAGAATTTGTCAGTAGCGCTATATCCATAATTTTTTTTGAAAAATTTGAAAGTTCTATTGAATTTATTTTTTCTAATATAGACCTTACATCTTTACCACTGCTGTTAGACCACATATCTAAGTTTAAGTCATTTTCTGCGGGATCATAAAGACCAGCCAATAAAATATTTGACTCATCTAATTCTTTATTAACAACTATATTTTCATCGGTAAGTTTAATCTTAACACCTTGAATAATTTCTTTTTCATTTAAGTCCTTTTTTTTTTTTGTTACTTCGTTTGAAATATCTTTATTTTCAATTACTTTCCAAATATTATCAACTTTTTCAGCTGCAAAAGATATTTGAGTCAAAAGGAATGATACAACTAAAATAAAGCTAAATTTATTTGATTGTTTTGAAATTTTCATTAGATATGATTTTTTCAATTTTTTTGATAGGAGCAGGCAGATCAATTTTATCAATTATTATTGTTGCCAAAAAAAGTATGAAAATAACTATAAAAATTTTAATTAAAAACTTTCCAGAGCCAAAAAGTTTATCTTTGCTTGTATTTTTTGTAAATTGCATATACGTTTAGTAATTTCAAAATAAGACATATTTGTGTTTTTTCAATATAGAAACTCATGAAATCAAAAAAAAATATCGTATTAATTGGCATGATGGGCTCAGGAAAGTCATCAATAGGAAAAATATTGTCAAAAAAATTAAATTTAGATTTTATAGATATTGACGAAAAAATAGAAAAAAGTGAGGAAAACACCATTTCAAACATATTTTTAAAAAAGGGTGAAAGTTATTTTAGAAAAATAGAACAAAATATAACTATTAATTATCTTAAGTTAGAAAATAAAATAATTTCATTAGGTGGTGGAGGATATATAAATTTACAAATTAGAAAACAGTGCTCAAAAAATTGTTCAACATTCTGGCTCAATTGGAACAACGAAACCATAATTAAAAGAATTTATAAAAGTAAAAAAAGACCTCTCGCAATGAAATTTAATTCTTTTCAAATGAAAAAACTTATAATTGAAAGAGCAAAAATATATAATTTATCTGACTATAAAATAAATTGTGATAAATTGGATAAAGGTCAAATAATAAAAAAAATTATTAAAATTTATGAAAGCCAGTAATATAGAAATAAAAACAAAAACAAAAAAATATTCTATAATTGTAGGAACTAATATTATTAAGGATATTGGTAAGATTTTAAATAATAAAAAAATATTTTTTGAAAAATGTTTAGTTGTTGCTGATAAAAATATTCCAAAAAAATTTAAAACAATTTTGTTTAAAAATCTTAAATCTAAAAAAAAATTTATTTACGAATTAAACCCAAGCGAAAAAAATAAAAACTCTATAAATATTGATAAGATTCATAATATTTTATTTAAAAATAAATTTAACAGGGATGACTGTTTAATTTCTTTTGGAGGTGGAATTGTTGGAGATGTAGTAGGATTTGCATCTAGCACTTTTAAAAGAGGTATAAAATTTATAAATATTCCATCAACATTGTTATCACAAGTAGACTCTTCGATTGGTGGAAAAACTGGAATTAATAATAAATATGGTAAAAATTTAATTGGAAGTTTCTATCAACCTGAATTAGTAATTTCTGATATTAAAATTTTAAACTCTTTACCATATAGAGAAATAATATGTGGATATGCTGAAATATTAAAAAGTAGCCTAATCAATGGTTATAGAAGTTTTAACTTTTTAGATAAAAATTTAAATAGCATTTTAAAACTTAAATCACCCTTTATTGAAAAAGCTATTATATCGAGTTGTAATTTAAAAAAAAAGATTGTTGAAAAAGATGAAAAAGAAAAAAATTTGAGAAAAGTACTAAATCTTGGACATACATTTGCCCATGCATATGAGTCTTCAATGAATTATTCAAAAAAACTTAATCATGGAGAGGCTGTTATACTTGGTATGAAAAATGAAATTAAATTTAGTTATAATAATAATTTTTTGTCTAAAAAAAAATTTAAAATGATGGATGAACATATAAAAAAAATTGGTGTAGTGCATAAAATTGAAAAGTTTTTCAAAAAGAAACATATAAAAAAAATTATAAATTTTATGGAGTCTGATAAAAAAAATAATTCAGATAAAATTAATTTAATTTTAATCAAAGATTTTGGTAAAATAAAAACTGATTTTCAAATAGAAAGTTCAAAGTTAGAAAAATACTTACTTAAAAACTAAATAAATTTTATTTGTAAAGAGTGAATATAAAGTTTTATTTCATCATCCAAAATTTTATATAAAAATCTATTAGAATCTATTTTGCTTTTTTTTTTCAATTCTTCAGAATCAATTTTCAATACTATATGAAATTTTCCAGCTTCATTAGATTTGTGATGCTTATGTAAAAATGATTTGTCTTCAATTTCAACTTTTTTTATAATTTCATATGATAAAATTTTTTTTTTTAAAATTTCAGAAAGTTGATTAATATTCATATTTTAATGTATTATATATCATGAAAAATATATGTGATTGGAATAAATGCTGTAAAGAAGGCTTATATAAAGCACCAAAAGAAAAGGATAATAGCAAAAATTTTAGATTGTTATGCTTGGAGCATGTTAAAGAATTTAATAAAAATTGGAATTATTTTTCAGGAATGAGTAACCAGCAAATAATGGAATTTTTGAGGTCTGATATGACATGGCATAAACCAACTCAAGGCTTTGGCTCATCTGATAACTTTTTCAAAGTCTTATGGAGTAATGCTCTTAAAGATGAAATGGATAAAATAAAGCACAATAATGAATTTAATAACATGAATAAATTTAAATTTAATAACAATGACATAAAAGCTTTTGGAATATTAGGTATTGGAGTGGGTCTAAAATGGGAAAAAGTACAAGAAAAGTTCAAAAAGCTTGTCAAAAAATTTCACCCTGATAAGAATGCCGGAAATAAAAAATTCGAGGATAAGCTAAAAGTAATTACTCTAGCTTATACTCAACTAAAAAATACATATAGGAAACAAATTGACACCTAATTTAGATATAAAACCAGATATAAAATTATCTGTAAAACAAACTTTTGGATTTGAAAGTGCTATGGATGTTGACGCTTTTTCTAATAAGAGTGAACTAGTTCCTGAAATAGATAAACATTACAAATTTGATAAAGATACAACTCTAGCAATTCTTGCTGGTTTCAAATTTAACAAAAGAGCTTTAATTGCTGGTTATCATGGTACTGGTAAGTCAACACATATAACTCAAGTTGCCGCAAGATTGAATTGGCCGTGCGTTAGAGTTAACCTGGACTCTCATATAAGCAGAATAGATTTGATTGGAAAAGATGCAATTGTAATTAAAGATGGAAAACAAATTACAGAATTTCAGGAAGGTATACTTCCATGGTCCATACAAAATCCAGTGGCTCTTATTTTTGATGAATATGATGCTATGAGGCCAGATGTAGCTTTCTTATTAACTAAAGTTCTTGAAGCAGAAGGAGGTTTAACTTTGCTCGAAAAAAATAAAATTATTAAACCAAATAATTTTTTTAGACTCTTTGCAACTGCTAATACTGTAGGATTAGGAGACACAACAGGCTTATATACTGGAACACAACAAATTAATCAGGCTCAAATGGATAGATGGAATATTGTTACAACTTTAAATTATCTAATACACGAAAAAGAAATGGAAATAATTTTAGCAAAAAATAAAAATTTAAATAATTCAAAAGGTAAAGAAAAAGTTGCCAATATGATAAAAGTTGCATCTTTAACCAGAAAAGGTTTTATTGCGGGCGATATTTCAACTGTCATGAGTCCAAGAACAGTTTTGCACTGGGCGGAAAACTCTGAAATTTTTCAAGATATAGGATACTCTTTTAGAGTTACTTTTTTAAATAAATGTGACGAGTCTGAAAAAAATACTATAGCTGAATATTATCAAAGATGTTTTGGGGAAGATCTTCCTGAATCAATGATAAATGTTCAGATTTAAATGAATAAAGAAGACAGTATAAAAGAAAAGTTTAAACAGGCTTTAATTTCGACTGTTAAAGTAATTTCCGAAAATTATAAAATCAATATTGATAATAAAAAAAATTTTGACGAAAAAAGTTTACAAATTGGTGAAATAGAAAATATTAATGATAAAAATCAATTTAAAAAATTAAGAGCCGAAACTGACTCTGAAGCACTAAAAATAAAATTTTCAAACAAAAAAATTTTTGAAAAGAATATGCCTAAAAATCCATCATGCCAAAATTTGTATAAAATATCTGAAAAAATTAGATATGAAATGCTTGGTTCAAAAATGCTTAAAGGTGTTTCAAAAAACTTTGAAGATAATTATAAAAATAAATTGACTTCTTTAAGTTCTAAAAAAATTTTAAATAAAGATGATACAAATATTAATGATGCATTTGAAATTTATATGCTTAATAAATTTTTTAAAATAGAGATAAATCAAGAAAATAAAAAAATTTTAGACTTCTGGAATGAAGAATTTATTCAATCTTTTGATAAACACATAAACTATTTAAATGAAAATTTAGAAAATCAAGATTTATACAATTCAAAATTTTCTGAAATTTTACAAAATTTAGATATTTTTGATGGAGAAAATGAAGAAAAAGATAGTGAAACAGATCATGATAATGAAAAAGATAATGAAAATTCAAATAAAAATGAAGAAAATGAAGCTAATAGTTCTGAGAGTAAAAATGATGAAGAAAATATAAGTGAAGGAGTTAATGGAATAGATGATGTTAATGAATTTAGACTAGATGATAATTTAGGACAAGAAAATACAGAAAATCAAGATGGAGAAAATGTAATACAGAAAAAAAATTTAAATATAAATGACAAAGAATATAAAATATTTACTACAGAGTTTGATGAGATTGAAAAAGCTGAAAATCTCGAAACTTCAGAGGAAATTTCAAAACTTAGAAAAAGTTTAGACCAACAGCTTACAAGTTTTCAAGATTTAATTACAAAATTAGCAAATAAATTACAAAGACAACTAATGGCCAAACAAAATAGGGCTTGGGAATTTGATTTAGAAGAAGGAATACTAGATAGTTCTAAGTTACCTAAAATTATAATTGATCCCTACAACTCTTTATCCTTTAAAAAAGAAAAAGATTTGGATTTTAAAGATACGGTAGTTACCATATTAATAGATAATTCTGGTTCCATGAGAGGAAGACCAATTACCATTGCAGCAATATGTGCTGACATACTATCAAGAACATTAGAAAGATGTTCTGTAAAAGTTGAGATACTTGGTTTTACAACAAAGAATTGGAAAGGTGGAAAGAGTAGAGAAGAATGGAATAAACTTGGAAAATCTAAAGAACCTGGTCGATTAAATGATTTAAGACATATAATTTACAAATCTGCAGACAGTCATTGGAGGCAATCAAAAAAAAATTTAGGATTAATGTTAAAAGAAGGTCTATTAAAAGAAAATATAGATGGCGAAGCAATTACTTGGGCATTTAACAGGCTTAAAAAAAGAAAGGAAGAAAGAAAAATTCTTATGGTAATATCAGATGGCGCACCTGTTGATGATTCAACTCTTTCAGTAAACTCGGGAGATTTTTTAGAAAAAAATCTTAAAAAAACAGTAAAATTCATTGAAAATAAAAGTGAAATTGAAATACTAGCAATAGGTATTGGTCATGATGTGTCTAGATATTACAATAAAGCAATAAAAATCTCCGATGTTCAGGAACTTGGTGATGTTATGATAGATCAACTAAGCAGTTTATTTGATAATAAAAAAAAACTTCATTAAATAATTAAATATCAATTAGATTTTTATTTAACCATTCAATTTTTATTTCTGCACCTCCTCTAGTTTCTGAATTTCTAAATAGAAGCTTTGCTTGGTTTTTTTCAAGCAAGGTTTTTCCAATAAAAATACCTAGTCCTAATCCTGATTTTTTGTTATTTTTTAATTCTAAAGATTTTATATAAGGTTCTCCTATTTTATTTAATATATCTTTTGCAAAACCAGGACCATCATCTTCAATTGATATTGAAGAAGTCTCACTATCACTTATTATTGATATAAAAATATTTTTTTTTGCAAATTTATTTGCATTTCCAATAAAATTTCTAATTCCATAAACAATTTCTATAGATTTTCTTATATCAAACGAATTAGAATTTTGTTCAATATCAATATTAAAATTTTTATCTGATATTTCTTCGAAAGAAGTTACAATTTCTTTTACATAATCATACAAACTTAAATCTTTATCTATAAAATCATCTTCAATAATTGGATTTAGAGTTAATTTTTTTAAAATTTCATTACACCTGTCAACTTGACTAACTAGTAATTCCAAATCTTTTTCAACATCTTTATTTGTTTTAAATTGATCAAATAAATCATGAGAAATAATTTTTATTGTAGACAAAGGTGTGCCAAGTGAGTGCGCTGCAGCCGCAGCTTGACCTCCCAAAGAGACTAATTCATGTTCCTTGGATATTACTTCTTGAATTTTATCTAAAGCTTCTTTTCTAACTCTAGACTCTTTTCCAAAAGTAATTGCAAAAAAATTTAAAAATATTAATGCCACTACTAGTGCAACAGGTATTGCATAATAGTAATATTTGTTAAAAATATAAGTATCAAGTGGTGAAGGTAATTCATTATGAAAAAAAGTTAAAATACAAATAGAAATAAATGTAAAAATTATTAACAATACATTTGTTTTTAAATTTAAACTATTTGAAGCAAAAATACTTGGGATTATTAAAAAAATTGAAAATGGGTTAACAATCCCTCCAGTTAAATATAATAAAAAACTTAATTGAAAAATATCTATAATAAGAAAACTCAATGATAATTTCTCAGAAAGTTGAGGCTTTTTAAAAAGATAAATTAAAGCAAAATTACTAAGTGCTCCAAGAAAAACAATCATATTTGCTAAAATATAATTAAATTCAAACTCAAAAATAAATTTTACTGAATTAATTGTAATAAACTGACCTATAATTGCTATCCATCTTAAATTTATATAGGTAACTCTATTTAAATAATAATTTTTAGAAGTATTTTCAAACTCCATTATCTAGACATCTAAATTTACAACATTTATTGCATTGTTTACAATAAAATCTTTTCTTGATGCAACATCATTTCCCATTAAAGTTTGGATAAGTTTTTGATCATTTTTATTTTTTGAATACTGCACTTGAAGTAAATTTCTAGTTTCTTTATTCAAAGTTGTACTCCAAAGTTCTTCTGGATTCATTTCACCAAGACCTTTAAATCTTTGAATATTTAATTTGGCTTTTTCTAATTGAAAAGCTTTTTCATATTCTTTTGAATTTTTTTTAATTTTTTTTAAATCTTTAGAATTTTTTAATATATAATTTTCAAGATCTTTTTCATCTTTTACATAAATTCCTTTTGAACCCTTATTAATTTTAAATAATGGTGGTTGAGCTAAATATATATGTCCTTTTTCTATTAGTTTATTAAACGGCTTATTATTAAAAAAAGTCAATAGTAGTGCTCTTATATGAGAACCATCAACATCTGCATCAGTCATTATTATAATTTTTTCATACCTTAGATCTTCTAAATCTATTTCTTCATCCTTGGGGTCTAGGCCTAGTGCGTTTATTAATGTTACTATCTCGTTTGAAGAAATCATCTTTGATAAAGATTTAGTTCTTAAATCATTTGGATTTCCATTTTTCTTACTTCCATTTAGTTCAGTAAATGTGTTCAAAATTTTTCCTCTAAGCGGTAAAACGGCTTGATATTCTCTATTTCTGCCCTGTTTTGCAGATCCTCCTGCTGAGTCACCTTCAACTATGAATAACTCAGTTCCTTCCTGCTTTGAATTCTGACAGTCTGCAAGTTTTCCTGGCAATCCAGTAAGTTCTAGAGCTCCTTTTCTTCTAACACTTTCTCTAGCCTTTCTTGCAACATCCCTAGCAACTGCAGCCTGGATTATTTTTGTTAAAACTAATTTTGATATAGATGGATTTTGATCAAACCATATAGAAAGCTTTTCACTAATAATATTTTCTACAATATTTCTTACCTCGGAAGAAACCAATTTATCTTTTGTTTGAGAGGAAAATTTAGGATCAGGTATTTTTATAGACAAAACACAAGTCAACCCTTCTTTTACATCATCTCCTGAAAGTGTTACTTTATTTTTTTTTAGCAAATTTTGTTCTGAAGCATATTTATTTATAACTCTTGTAAGAGCACTTCTAAATCCCAAAATATGTGTTCCACCATCTTTTTGATAAATATTATTTGTATAGGGATATACATCTTCGTTATATCCAGCATTCCATTTTAGTGAACATTGAATATCTATATTATTTTTTACGCCTTCAATATAAATTGGTTTTCTAAATAAATCATTATCATTTTTATTTTTTAATTTTTCTCTGTTCTCATCTAAAAATTCTACAAATTCTAAAATTCCTCCATCAAACTTAAATTCAACACTTTTTGATTTTTTTTGAGAAAGATCATTTAAAATAATTTTAATTCCTTTATTTAAAAAAGCTAGTTCTCTCATCCTTTTTTGAATAATAGAAAAACTAAACTTTATTGACGAAAAGATTTCTTTAGAAGGCAAAAAAGTAATTTTTGTTCCAGAAACTTTTGACTTTCCAATTGTTTTTAATGGAGCTTTTGCTTCTCCATCCTTAAATTCTATAAAGTTCTTCTTTCCATCTCTTTCTATAGAAAGTTCTAATTTTTCAGAAAGTGCATTTACTACTGATACACCAACTCCATGTAGACCGCCTGAAACTTTATATGAATCATGATCAAATTTTCCTCCTGCGTGCAATTGGGTCATTATTACTTCTGCTGCAGATTTTTTTTCTCCTTTATGAATGTCTACTGGAATACCTCTGCCATCATCCTGAACTGTAATTGATCCATTTGAATTTATATTTACTTCAATTTTTTTACAATAACCTGCAAGAGCCTCATCTATGGAATTGTCCACAACTTCATAAACCATATGGTGAAGGCCAGTTCCGTCATCAGTATCACCAATATACATTCCTGGTCTTTTTCTTACAGCTTCAAGACCTTTTAAAACTTTTATGGCATCAGCCTGATAAGTATTAGAGTTGTTTTTTGTCATTTATATTTTTATGGAAAAGATATTTATACCATTTTTAAAATTTTAAATAAAATTTGATATAATCGTGAGCTTAAATTAATAAAGTATATCAATACTTATAGAGTGTTTTTTTATAAATTTTTCTATTTTTACTTTTTACTCAAAAAATGCCTTTTTTTGACTGGATTTGGCGGAGAGAGTGGGATTCGAACCCACGGTACCTGTGAGGGTACACACACTTTCCAAGCGTGCGCCTTAAACCGCTCGGCCATCTCTCCGTTTACTTTTCTTTTGATAATTTAAGAACACCAATAAAAGCTTCTTGGGGTATTTCTACTTTTCCAAATTGCTTCGCTCTTGCTTTTCCTTTTTTTTGTTTTTCCAAAAGTTTTTTTTTTCTGTCAGTAGCACCACCACCGTGAATTTTAGTTAATACATCCTTTTTAAAGCCTTTGATAGTTTCTCTTGCAATAATTTTACCTCCAATAGCTGCCTGAATTGGTATCATAAAATTATGCCTTGGTATTAAATCTTTTAATTTTTCACAAACCTCTCTTCCTGTTGATTGTGCAAAATCTTTGTGTATCATCATTGCTAAAGCATCGACGGACTCGCCATTTACGAGAATGCCCATTTTTACTAAATCTCCTTCTCGATGGCCTATTATTTCATAATCAAAACTGGCATAACCACTAGTCATAGATTTTAATCTATCATTAAAATCGAAAACTACCTCATTTAAAGGAAGTTCATAATTAATTACAGCTCTACTTCCTGAGTAGCTAAGGTTTGTTTGGACTCCTCTCTTATCCTGACAAATTTTAATAATAGATCCAAGATATTGATCTGGTGATATGATTGTCGCTTTTATCCATGGTTCTTCTATAAATTTTATTAAAGTTGGATTAGGCAAACTTGAAGGATTTTGTAAATCTTTTATTTCACCATTATTAAAATGAATTTTATATACAACTCCTGGAGTAGTTGTTATTAGATTAATATCAAACTCTCTTTCGAGTCGTTCAGTTACTATTTCAAGATGAAGAAGTCCTAAAAATCCACATCTAAAACCAAGACCCAAAGCAGATGATGACTCTGGTTCGAAAGAAAAACTTGCATCATTTAATTGAAGTTTTGCTAACCCATCTTTTAATTTTTGATATTCAGAACTATCTATTGGAAACAAGCCGCAAAAAACTACTGGCTTGCTTGGTTTAAAACCAGGCAGCGCCTCATTAATTGGTTCAATAGCATCGCAGATTGTATCTCCAACTTTTGTATCTGATAAAACCTTTATTCCAGTTGTGATAAATCCTATCTCACCTGAATTAAGTTCATTAATATTTTTTGGTTTTGGTGTAAATACTCCAACCTTTTCAACAAAATATTCTTGATTAGTAGACATCATTTTAATTTTCATATTTTTTGATATTTTTCCATCTATAACTCTAACTAAAATCACTACTCCTAGATAAGTGTCATACCAACTATCAACCAATAAACATTTTAATTTCTGATTTTTTTCACCTTTCGGACCTGGTAAAACATTAACAATTTCCTCTAATATATCATCTATGCCTTCTCCAGTTTTGCCAGAACAAAATACTGCATTAGATGTATCAATTCCTATAACATCTTCAATTTGCTTATTAGTTTTTTCTATATCAGACGCAGGTAGATCAATCTTGTTTAAAACTGGAATAATTTCATGATTAATATCCATTGCCTGATAAACATTTGCTAATGTTTGGGCTTCAACTCCTTGTGTACTATCTACAATTAATATTGATCCCTCGCACGCATACAAAGATCTACTTACTTCATAACTAAAATCTACATGCCCAGGAGTATCAATAATATTTAAAACATAATTTTTTCCATTTTTAGCTTTGTAATTTAATTTTACTGTTTGAGCTTTAATTGTTATTCCTCTCTCTCTCTCAATATCCATTGAGTCAAGCACTTGGGCTTTCATTTCTCTATCAGTTAAACCTCCACATCTATGTATAATACGATCAGCAATTGTTGATTTACCATGATCGATATGTGCAATTATCGCAAAATTTCTTATGTTATCAATCTCTGAACTCATTTAGGACCTGATTTTTGCCCCAAAAGTTTTTTCTACTGTTGAAATTATAAGATTATTAATTTTTTCGAGATCATTTTCATCTAAAGTTTTTTCTGAAGATTGAATAGTTACATTTAATGCAATAGATTTTTTATCTGATGGGATGTTTTCACCTTCATAAATATCAAATACTTTGACTGACCTAATTAATCCTTTATCAATAGAGGTTATAATTTCGATTAAATCTTGAGCTTTGAAATTTTTATCAACAACAAAAGCAAAATCTCTTTCCGATTTTTGATAATCTGAGTATACGAAAATAGATTTTTGATCTTTTAGTTTCAATTTATTATGTTTTAAATGGTCCAAATAAATTTCAAAATTAACTAATGCTTCAGTTTTTATATCTAGCTGTTTTATAATATTTGGATGTATCTCTCCAAAATAAGCTACTGGTTCAATGTCATCTTTATCTAGGTAAACTGAACCAGACTTTCCTGGATGGTAATAAGAGGGAGATTTATCTCTTATAAAAAAACTATGTTTATCATATCCAGCTTCTACTAATGTTTGAATTACATCTTTTTTTGCATCAAATACATCAACTAGTCTACCTTTTTCGTTCCAGTTTAGTCTTGATATTTTTCCTGATTTAATTGCTCCAATGACAGATAATTGTTGGCCTGGCTTATTACCAATAAAAATTGGACCAATTTCAAATAGAGAAATATCTTTAAATCCTCTATCTAAATTTTTCTTTAAATAAAACATTAAATTTGAGAAAATTGAATTTCTTAAAACATCTAAATCTGAACTTATAGGATTAACTATTTTAATTTCTTTGTAATTCTCTTTAAATAATTTATTTATTTTAGAGTCTGCAAAAGACCAGGTAACAGTTTCATAATATCCTTTTGATGCCACTGAACGTTGAAGAAAATGAAAAAGTTTTTGCTGTTTGTTTAATGTATTTTTAATTCTTGATTTTTCTGGTTCTAAAGTTTTGATGTTATTATATCCCTTAATTCTTACTAATTCTTCCACAACATCAATTGGTTGAGTTATATCAGGTCTCCAACTAGGTATTTTTAATTCCAATTCTTGTTTTTTTTTAGATATTTCAAAACCTAAATTAGTTAAAATTTTTATAATTTCTTTATCTTTAATTTTAAAACCTGCAATTTTTTCAAATACAGGAATTTTAAATCTAATTTTATTTTTTTTATCTTTTTCAGTTTTTTTAACATCAAATTTACTAATTTTACCTCCGCAGATTTCAGAAATTAGCTGAGCTGCTTTGGTTAAGCCTATTTCAATAGATTTTGGATCTATGCCCCTTTCAAATCTAAACTTTGCATCAGTATCTACATTCAATAATTTTGAAGTTTTTCTTATTGATCTTGGATTAAAATATGCAGACTCCAAAAGAATATTTTTAGTATTAAATTCGGTACCAGTTCGTGTACCTCCAATTATACCTCCTAAGCCTAAAACACCTGACTTATCAGATATAACACACATATCACTATCTAATTTATACTCCTTTTTATCAAGAGCTTCAAAAGTTTCGCCTTTTTTGGAATTTCTTACAATAATTTCTCTATCAATTTTATCTGCATCATAAGCGTGAAGAGGTCTGTTTAAATCAAACATAACATAATTAGTAATATCAACAATTGCGGAGATTGGTTTTTGACCAAGAGATTCTATTTTATCTTTTAACCATTTTGGACTTTCTTTATTTGTAACACCTTTAATCAAACAACTGCCAAATATAGTACAACCTTGATTTTTGTCTTTGGTAATTGAAACTTTTATATTTTGGGAACCATCTTTTTTAATTTTTTTATTTGAAATATTTTTTAATTTTCCAGCTCCAGCAGCCGCAAGATCTCTGGCCACACCTCTAACTCCTAAACAATCAGGACGATTAGGTGTTATTGATAAATCAACTACTTTTTCACTATTATTTTTAAAAAAAGTTTCGCCTATTTGATCAGAGTATTTGTCTGATTTAAGTTCAATTATTCCTTCACTTTCATTAGATAAATTTAATTCAGACTCTGAGCATAACATGCCATAAGAGCTAACGCCCCTAATCTTACTTACAGTAAGTTTCATTTTATTCTTTGGAATTATTGAGCCTGGACCTGCATAAACAGTTAAAAGATCTTTTTTTGCATTTGGAGCGCCACATACAACTTTAACTGTATTTTCTTGACCGATATTGACATCACATATTCTAAGTCTGTCAGCATTTGGGTGTTGCTCAGCATTTAAAATTTTTGCAACTTTAAAACTATCTAATTCAGAATTAATATTTTCAAAGCTCTCAACTTCAAGCCCAACATCTGTCAATTTTTCAATTATTTTATTATCTTGATATTTTGTATCTAGATGTTCCTTAAGCCAATCTATTGTAAATTTCATCTACTGAGACCTCTATAATTTGATGGAACATCTAATGGATCAAAACCAAAATGATTTAACCATCTATAGTCAGTTTCAAAGAAAGCTCTTAAATCATTTATTCCATATTTAAGCATTCCAAGTCTATCTATACCAATACCAAAAGCATAACCCTGGTATTTATCAGGATTAACATTTACATTTTTAAGTACATTTGGGTGAACCATTCCACATCCTAGAATTTCTAACCATTTATCACCTTCGCCAATAACTATTTTTCCATCTTTTAATTCATAACCAATATCTACCTCTGCAGATGGTTCAGTAAAAGGAAAATGACTTGGTCTAAATCTCATTTTAATTTTATCTACTTCAAAAAATGCTTTTATAAAATAGTTCAAACAACCTTTTAAGTGTCCCATGTTTATATTTTTATCAATATGGAGTCCTTCAACCTGATGGAACATTGGTGAATGTGTTTGATCGCTATCTGACCTATATGTTCTTCCTGGAGCAATAATTTTAAAAGGTGGTTTACCTTTTAACATAGTTCTAATCTGCACTGGAGAAGTATGAGTTCTTAAAAGTAATTCTTTATTATTATCTAAATAAAAAGTGTCATGCATATCTCTTGCTGGATGGTTGTCAGGAGTATTTAATGCAGTAAAATTATAATGTTCATTCTCTACATCTGGACCTTCTTCTACGCTAAAGCCAATTTCAGAAAATATTGATGATATCTCATCAATTACTTGTGATACAGGGTGGATTTTTCCTTGATTTATTTCT
>MDSW01010931.1_pt1 | contig 21344 bp, 21 predicted proteins | sample 811171 | NCBI WGS metagenome assembly MDSW01 (sample SAMN05326641, study PRJNA326480) | marine metagenome | isolation source: seawater | place: Atlantic Ocean: North West | collected 2012 | reverse complement strand
TCATTGACAACTTAAAAATGCTTTACCACGTAGCAAATATTGGTGATGCTAGAAGTTTAGCAATTCACCCAGCAACAACAACGCATAGTCAGCTTACAGAGAAAGAAATGTTAGCTGCTGGTGTTACACCAGGTTATGTCAGATTATCGATTGGTATTGAACATCCAGACGATATTGTTGCAGATATCAAGCAAGCTTTAGCTGCTTAATCAGTCTTATAGCCTCATTATTTAATGGGGCTATATTAATCTAGATTTTTTACTCTTGATTGAAAATAAATTCTACTTCTAACGTCTGTTAATTTGTTTTTAAGTATTGCACAAACTTCCGATGTGGTTTGTTCTAGAAATGCTACACAAGGTTCTTTTTTTCTGTCCGGATTATTTTTTTCCGCATACGCAGCTACATGTTCAATAGGACTTTTGCCGGTTTTTTTTTCGACTCCATAACTTACTGCTGCGCTTAAACTAGATTGCATCACATTGCCGCCACCAACAGCAGTAGATGCTGGTCCTAGAAGCGCCATTGACTCTGCGCAACCAGTTACAAATATAAAAAATAATAATGACGATAAAACTTTTTTCATACTTCCTATTTCTTTCCCGAGCTTTATATATTTATTTCACCTAAAAAAAACATATGATTTGCTCAATGTGAGCTTATCAAATCAACTTAGGATTGTAATCTAAAATTTACTTTATAACTCTAATTGGTTTATTGTCCATGCAAGATAGGAGGTTTTCAATCATTTGATTGTAAAACTTTGAGTAATTTTCTAATGTCACAAAGCCAACATGTGGCAATAATAACACGTTTGGTAAAAATCTTAATTTGTGATCTTGTTGAAGTGGCTCTTGATCGTAAACATCCAATCCTGCTCCGGCTATTTCCCCGTCCTCGAGAGCCTTAACTAAATCATTCTGATTTATTATTGATCCTCTGGAAGTATTGATTATGAAAGCAGTTTTTTTCATAATTGAAAATTCTCGTTTTGTAATCAAATTTAAGTATCTCTTACCGGCGACCACATGTACGGAGACAATATCTGAAGTTTTTAATAAATCATCTTTACTCATTGGTAGCACTCCGAGTTTATTCGCCTCTGACAGATTTAAGTTTTCACTCCAAGCTGAAACTTCCATATCAAAAGCTTTTGCAACTTTAGCTACTTGAGATCCTATTTTACCTAAACCTATTAAACCTATTCTTTTTCCCTTAACTTCGGTTCCTATAGTATTTTGCCAATATCCTTGAAACATATTATCAATTTCTTGCTTAAAATTTCTATATAGTCCTAAAATTAAACCCCAAGTAAGTTCTGCTGTTGGATTTGAGTTTAGTTCTGTTCCACATACTATTATTTTTTTTTCTTTAGTTGTCTCTAAATCTATTGAATTATTTCGCATTCCTGATGTCATTATATATTTTAATTTATCTAAATGATTTAATAATGACTTTGTCATAGGAGTTCTCTCTCTCATTATAAACAAAGCCTCAAAATCTTTTAAAGCGTCGATAGTTTCTTGCTCATTATTAAAAGGATGATTAAATACATGAAAATCAATATCATTTTTAAAGTTGTTTACATCTACAATTTCTTGGAAAATATTTTGATAATCGTCCAGCACTGCAACTTTAATCATTGAGTTTTCCTATTTGATAAATAAATACCAGAAATTATAAAAGTTGCCCCAATAAAATGAAATAATTGAAATTTTTCTTTAAAAATTATTATTGCCATTAATGCGCTGAAAAGCGGCATTAGTTGAATGAACATTGAAGATCTATTAGGTCCTATAAGTTCAATAGCTCTCTGCCAACAATAATATGCCGCTATCGCAGGAAATACAACTACATATATTAAGATAGAGATAGATGCTTTATTAATTTTTACCTCAAGTCCGATAGATTGTTCATATAGAAATTGTGGAACCAAAAATATTAATCCTACGGTAACCATTATTTGGATTAAAGTGAATTGGGATAATTCAAGTTTATTTTTTTTGAGTAAAGTTGAATATAAAGACCAACTCAATACACAAATTAACATCCATATATCTCCTTTATTAAAATTTAAAGAAATTATTTTTTGAATATCTGCGTTTGAAATGATTGTTCCAACTCCAATAATCGATAAAATTAATCCAGACAATTGAAATAAATTAGTTTTTTCGATTTTCATAATTGAAGAAAAAATTATTATTGTTGGAGGAATGGCAGCTAACATTAAAACTGCGTTAATAACCTGGGTAAAATTTAAAGCAAAATAAACAACTGAGTTAAAGGTGCTAATTGATAATATTCCCATTAATCCAATTACAAAGAAATTTTCTTTAATATAATTTTTCTTAGCTAGAATTTCTTTAATTGTGAAAGGTATTAAAATAAACCAAACCATAACCCATCTTAAAAAATTTAAAGTTAGCGGTGGAACCTCAAATAAAGTTGCAAATTTTCCTATTATAAAATTTCCTGACCAGAATAAAGCCGCAAATGTTAGAAAAGTATAAGCTAAATAATTCTTCGACAAAAAAATCCTAATTAAATCTTTTAGAGCTATATGGAGTAAGATCTAAATTTGTTTTTTCTTTAGCAACTATGCCTGCAACAATTTTTCCGGTTATTGCGCCGAGAGTCCATCCTAGATGGTGGTGGCCAAATGCATAAATTATGTTTTCATTGTTTTTTGAAGGACCAATTACTGGTAAGAAATCTGGAAGAGTTGGTCTAAACCCAAGCCATTCGTCTTCATGCTTGCCCAATTGGGGTAAAAGTTCTTTAGCACAATTGATAATATACTGAATTCTTTTTTTTGATGGTGGATTTTTCAATCCACCAAGTTCGACGGTCCCCACAGCTCTTAAACCTTGTCTCATTGGTGTCATTCCAAATCCTCTATCTAAAAATATTACTGGTCTAGATATTAGGTGATCCATATTTTTAAAATGTACGTGATATCCTCTCTCAGTGTCTAATGGAATTTTCTCTCCTAATTTATCGGTCAATTTTTTTGAAAACGCCCCACAAGCTAAAACTATTTTCTCAAAGATATACTTTTTTTCAAAGGTACTCACTTCGGTAGTTTTTTCATCGACTTGTTTGATTTGACTTACCTCCGCTTTTTTAAATTTTCCTCCTTTTGCAATAAATAATTTAAATATTTGTGTTAAAATCCCGTGTGGATCTCTTGCGTGGTAAGCATAATCATAAAATGTTCCAGCATCGAATACTGGGTTAAGGTTTGGTTCTAAATCAAGAATATCGTTTTTAGTTAATTTTTTTTGTTTTACACCTAGTTCGTCTCTTACTTTTATCTCTAAATTCCTGCTTTTAAGATTTTTATTGGTCCATACATAAATTATTCCTTTTTTTTCTACTAAATTTTCGACATTTATCTCTTGAAATAATTCATCGTAGGCGTTTAATGAATGTGTTAAAATTTGGTTCATATACTTTGCTGTATGCATCATTGACTTTGAGTTACAAGATTTTAAATATTTTAAGATCCAAGGAATCATTTTGGGTATATAATTCCATTTTAAAGCTAATGGTCCATTAGAGCTGAATAGCATTTTCGGAACATCATAAACAACATCAGGTCTGTTAAATTGTAAAACCGCATACGGCGAAAAGTGACCAGCGTTTCCATACGAAGCCATGGTTCCTGGGTCATTCTTATCAAAAATAGTTACTGGGATACCTCTTTTAATTAATTGAAGCCCAGTGCAGACACCTTGTATGCCGGCTCCAACAATACCAACGGATGAACAATTATTAGATTGCATCCTTAGAATATATTTTAATTTTAATGAAATTTATAGTGCGTTAGATTATACTAAAACTTCTGTCTCTTTATTAACAGAGGTCTCTGGTTTGCCGTTTTTCTTAGCTTTTTTCTCTTCTTTTGATTTTGAGAATAAAAAATCACCAGTAATTTTCGTTTTAGTAGCTGTTTTCTTAATATAACCCTCAATATCTGCACCATCTTCTGTTCTTAGATTATTTGAAAATTCTATGTCCCCTTTTACTACACCTGTACTTCCAATAACCACATCATCTGCTGAAATTTTTCCGTCTAAGTGACCATGAATCTCAACTCTATCGGACTCTATCGATCCAGAAACTGAACCTGTTTCTTTTATTACAATTTCTTTTGAAAAAACTGGTCCTTTTACAAGTCCTGCCACGTCTATAGCCCCTGAGCTGTTCACAGTTCCATCTATACTGACAGTTTCAGAAATTAAAGATCTTTCAGAGTCTTTTAACGAATTTTTTTTATCACCAAACATAATTTATAATTTTTAAAATTAGATCACCTATTTTACATTTAGACAAGTATTTAATTCTCTATTTTTGTTCATTTTGGTCTGAATTTAGTTAACTGGGGTGTCTTTATATACCCTACAAGACATTGCTATACCCAGTCCGAGCATAATGGCGAGCATAGATGATCCTCCATATGACATAATTGGGAGAGGCGCTCCCACAATTGGCAGTAGACCTAGAACCATGCCCATATTCACAGCGACATATATAAAGAAGGCTGTTCCGAAGCTGTAACAGTATAATTTTCCAAAGCTACTTCTAGTAATATGGCCTATAGCTATAATTCTGTAAATTATGAGACTGTATAATAACAAAATAACAATAGAGCCGAAAAACCCAAATTCTTCAGAAAAAAGAGTAAATATAAAATCTGTATGTTTCTCAGGTAAATAATCTAAATAACTTTGTGATCCATTAAGGAACCCTTTACCGAATAAACCGCCTGAGCCTATTGCAATTTTAGACTGAATAATTTGATATCCAGCTCCCAACGGGTCCCTGTCAGGATTTAAAAATGTTAGAATTCTGGATTTTTGATATGGTTTTAAAAATGATATTGCTATTGGCATCAATGAAATGAATAAAATAGATGCGTATGTGAAAAATTTAACTCTCACGCCTGCTAACCATGCAACTGTGACACCTCCCGCGGCTATCAATAATGAGGTTCCTAGATCAGGCTGGGCAACAACTAATAGAACCGGCGCTATAAGCGCTACGATAGGTAAAAATAGATACTTTATTTTATTTACATCTTGAGTAGAAATTCTGTGATAATAGTTGGCAAGGAATAAAATTAAACTTATTTTCATTAATTCTGAAGGCTGGAGATTCATAAAATAAAAGTTCAACCATCTTTGAGATCCAGAAGAGGTTAATCCAAAATATTTTACACCCAATAAAAGTATAAATATCGTTATATAAAATAGTAAGCTAGTTTGATGCCAAAATCTTATTTGAATAAAGGATACAACAAAAAACATTGAAAAAAATACAGCAAATCTGATTATATGGCTCTTAGTATGATATTTAAATTCCCCTCCATCAGTAGAGTACATAGCAAACATACTAATTATTCCAAGAATGAGTATTGAAATTATCAAAACGTAGTCCATTGACATTATTTTATCTCTTAAACTTAATGATGTTTGTATTGACCTAGGTTGAAACATTAAATTTCCTCCCCTATAGTGCTAGATATACTCTCACGAAGTTTATCTCTCTCTAAAACTTTTTTTATAACTTTTTTTGCGATAGGAGCTGCGGCACTACTTCCAGAACCTCCATGTTCTACGACAACACTAATTGCGTATTTAGGATCATCGTAAGGTGCAAACGCAATAAATAAAGCGTGGTCTCTATCTTCATATACAATATCTTTTTGCTTTACTTCTAATTCTCTTTGAAGTTCAGTAAATTTTTTAACTTGGGAGGACCCAGTTTTTCCAGCAAACATAAATTTTTTGTCTTTTATTCTTGAACCATAAGATGTTCCGCCAGCCTCATTGGTTGATGCAAACATTGCGTCTTTAACGAAATTTATATTTTCTTGATTTCTAAAGAGAGGTTTAAGGTTAAAATTTGAAATTAACAAATCTATCGGTAATGACTCATTGGGATTATTGTTTTTAAAATTGATATAATCCCTTAAGCTTTCATTTTTATTTGCAACTAATATGTTTGGTTTTAATTTAAAACCTCCATTCGCAATTTGTGCCGTCATCAAACATAGTTGTAAAGGAGTTGACTGAAAATATCCTTGGCCAATACCTGAGTGGAGTGTTTCGCCAAGATACCAATTCTTTCCAATATATTTTCTTTTCCATTTAGTGCTTGGTACAACTCCAGGTCTTTCTTCGATGAAATTTTCTAAAATTTTTTGTCCCAACCCAAATTTTTTCGCTGTTAAGGCAAGTCGGTCAACACCTAAAAGTCTCGCAACTTCGTAAAAATAAACGTCGCAAGATTTTTGGATGGCTGTCCTCATATTAATTGTCCCGTGACCCTTTTTTTTCCAGCAGTGAAATTTTTCTCCGTACAACTCTGTTTTACCGTTACAATTCAGATATCTTTTTGGATTCCAAACGTCATTCTCTAAAGCACTAAGTGCAACGATTGTTTTAATTGTTGATCCAGGAGGGTATAATCCAGCTATTGCCTTATTATTTAAAGGTTTTTTTGGATTATTAATCAATTCGTCCCAGTATTTTTTATCAATACCATGAACGAATGCATTTGGATCGTAAGTTGGAGAGGACACCATAGTAATTAAATCACCATTATATATGTCCATTACACAGACCGATGCAGCCTTTTTATCTAGTAAAGAAGTAGTAAATTTTTGAATTTCACTATCAATTGTAGTTCTAAAATTTTTTCCTGCCTTCCCGGTGTCTAATTGAATTTGTTTAATTCTTTTACCAAAGGCGTTTACTTCATATCTTTGAAAACCAACCTCACCAATAATTTCTTTATCCAGTTTGCGCTCCAAGCCAGTTTTCCCAACCGATAATCCAGTCACGTTCATTTCTTTTAAATAATTTTTTTTCTGCAAATCTGTTTTACTTACTTGTGATACATAACCAACAAGGTGCGCGCTTGATGTATCTGTATATTTTCTTGCAACTGATACGACTGGTTCTACGCCTGGCAATTCGTGTAAAAAAAGATTTAATCTAGAAAATTCAGACCAAGTCAGGTTTTCAGAGACTATAATTGGTTCCCAGGGTTTTTGTTTTGATATTTTTCTTTTTAAATAAAAGATTTTTTTTTCAGATAAGTTTAACATAACTTTTAACCTAAAAAATAATTCCTCTATATTTGGAGAGTTTTCTGGTGTTATATGTAATTGATAAACTTTTTCATTAGATGCTATATCTTTATTGAAAAAATCCTTTATTACTCCTCTTTGAGGAGCGATTCTCCACTCCCTAAATCTATTTTTATCAGATAAAGTTTTGTATTTAGTAGCTTCATTTATTTGCAGGGATACAAGCCTTCCAAAAATTCCAAAAAAGACAACTGCTTTTACTGCAGTTAAAATAAACATTCTTCGTCCAATTAATTTAGATTTTATAACTGTGCTTCCTGATCCAAAATTAATCATACTTCAACCTCATTATATTTTTATACAAATTAAAAATGCTCCAAATCAAAGGAAAAAATAAAAATGTAAAAAAGGAATTATAAAACATTTCAGAGTAAGAGAGTTGTAAATCTGTGAAGTTATAAATAAGAAGCATGAAAGATAAATTTGAAAAAAATATTGCAATCAAAAAAGTAAACCAATCGGTAAACAGAGAAAAATTCACTGTTACATTTTTTACATAATTGCCCACAAAGGAAACAACCAAATACGTTATAGCGCTCAGACCTAAGGGTAGGCCCATTACAACATCATTAATAATACCAACAAAAAAAATATGTCCAGTGCCAATTATACTCTCATCTTTTAAAGTCCAATAATATATTATTATAATTTGCAAGTTAAAAGATAGTATTTCAAACATGTTACTAAACTGAGTATCTATTTCGCTAATTGACAAATAGTACAATAGTAATAATGGTGCTGAATTAATTAAAGATACTTTAAAATTTTTGTATAGTAAGGCCATCAGAAATTATCTTTCTTAATTTTAATTAATTGCACTGTGACAAATGAAAGTTGATTTGGATCTGAGAATAGTTTTACTTTTACTTTCTCATCATCAATAATAGTTTTACCTATTGGAATACCAGGTATAAATATCCCGTCTTTACCTGATGTAAAAACTGTAAGTCCCTCCTGTGGAGTAAATTGTTCGGGTAAATATTCTAAATTTGGTTTGTTTTTGCTTTTTCCAGATAATATAGCTTGAGTAGCCTCTTCGCCAAATGTGACTGGAATTCTGCTATTTAGATCATTAAGCAATAAAACTCTTGAAGAAATATAATTTACTTCAACAATTTTGCCGACTAAGTAATTTCCATCAACAACAGGCATTCCTTTTGAAACACCAGATTTGGAACCTCTATTAATTATAATAGATTTTAAATACGGGCTATCTTTATCAAGAAGAACTTTAGCAAGAGTGTGATCATTTTGTATGTTGCTTCCTTCCTCAAGAGTTTTTCGTAAATTATTATTTTGATTTTTTAAAAATTCAACTTGAAAATCTTTGGCTCTTAAATCAATTAATTCTTTTTTGAGAATCTTATTTTCATCATAAATGAAAATTAAATTTACTGCTTTATCTTTTAAATTAGATGATATTTTAATTGGAGATGTTGCAACATTTGAAACTCTATAAATTATATCGTTTATTGAATTTCTTACAATACTAATGACATTAAAACTTTTTATATCTAAGAAAAAAATAATCAGTGAAACTGATAATAAAAAAAATAAAGAAAATTTATGTCTTGTACCTTTTTGAAGTAAGGCTGATCTAATTGCTATTGTAAAATCATCTCTACTCGAAGACATCTCATTACTTTATTTAAATTAATACTCAGACAGCATTGTAGAAAATAATTCCTCGTTTTCTAATGCCTTACCTGTTCCTACTGCTACACAAGAAAGAGGATCATCAGCAATCGTCACTGGTAATCCGGTGTCTTTAGATATTAATTTGTCTATATTTCTTAATAGCGCTCCACCACCTGTTAATACTAGACCCATGTCTACTAAGTCCGCAGATAATTCTGGCGGCGTATTCTCAAGTGCTTCCTTTATACCTGACAACATTTGATTTAAAATTGGCATTAGTGCTTCACATGCGTCTTCCTCTGTTAGTGAAATCTCTTTTGGAGTACCTGATCTAATATCTCTTCCCTTCATTAAGAAAGTATTTGGGCCTGTGGGTACTGCAGTACCGATTTCTTTTTTTATCTTCTCTGCAGTTGAGTCACCTATCAAAAGATTAAATTTTTTTCTCATATAATTGATGATTGATTGATCCATAGCATCTCCTGCTACTCTTAAAGATTTTGAGTAAACAACTCCTCCAAGGGACATAACAGCTATTTCTGTTGTTCCACCACCAATGTCCACAACCATGGATCCAGTAGCTTCTGAAATCGGTAGACCAGCACCTATAGCAGCGGCTATAGGTTCTTCAATTAATTGAACCTTTCTTGCGCCCGCGGCAAGAGCAGAATCTTGAATTGCTTTTCTCTCAACTGGAGTTGATCCAGTAGGAACACAAATTAAAATTCTAGGATTAGCGAATGCAGTTTTTTTATGAACTTTTTTGATGAAGTGTTTAATCATTTCCTCTGTAACCACAAAATCAGCTATCACACCGTCTTTTAAGGGTCTTATAGCTGCGATATTACCAGGTGTCCTACCAAGCATAGTTTTTGCCTCATCTCCGACCGCTAATACTGATTTTTTTCCCCCATCAGTGATAACAGCTACTACAGAGGGTTCATTTAATACTACACCCTGATTTTTTAAAACTACTAATGTGTTTGCAGTTCCTAAGTCTATAGCCATATCTTGAGACCATAATGACGAAATTCCTGACATTGATTTAAATAGTGCCATCTTTGTTCCTTTCATAATTGTTTGCACCTATTTCAATTGGCTCTGGTGCTGTTTTTTTTCTTTTAATAATCATTTTGTTTAAAGCATTTAAATAAGCATCTGCTGAAGCTACTAGAGTATCCGTGTTGGCCGCTTGACCAACAGTTGTTTTACCGTTTTCCTCTATTCTTACACTAACAGTGGCTTGAGCGTCTGTTCCTTCTGTAACAGCATGCACGTTATATAGCTGAAGACTAACTTCATGTGGATACAATTTCTTAATACATTTAAATATTGCATCTACAGGTCCATCTCCTGTTTCGGATGCAGATTTTATATCTCCATTTACATCAAGCTTCATTTCTGCTTTTTGGGGTTCTCCTGTTCCAGCAAAAACTTTTAAGGATTTTAACTTAATCAGATTATCTTCTTGAATTAATGAATCATCTACAAGCGCGGCAATATCCTCATCATAAACATGTTTTTTTTTATCGGCTAAAATTTTAAATTTTCCAAAAGCTGTATCTATTACGTCATCAGTAATCTCTTTATAACCCATGTCAGATAACTTATCTCTAAACGCATGTCTTCCAGAATGTTTTCCCATTACCAAAGATGTTTTTTTTACACCAACGCTCTCCGGTGTCATAATTTCATAAGTATTTCGATTTTTGAGCATTCCATCTTGGTGAATACCCGATTCATGAGCAAAAGCATTTTTTCCTACTATTGCTTTATTGAACTGAACAGGAAAACCAGTGGCATTTGAAACTATTTTGGACGCTTTACTTAACAATTTTGTATTAATACCTGTAGTGTATGGCATTAGATCATTTCTTGTTCTCATTGCCATTACAACTTCCTCTAAGGCAGCATTGCCAGCTCTTTCTCCTATACCATTAACAGTGCATTCAATTTGTCTAGCTCCAGCCATTACTCCTGCTAATGAATTTGCAACAGCAAGACCTAAGTCGTTGTGACAGTGAGTTGAAATAATAGCTTTATCTATATTTGGAACTTTATTTATTAAGGTTTCGATTATTTTTTTAAACTCTGAGGGAACTGAGTAACCTACTGTGTCTGGAATATTAATAGTTTTTGCGCCACATTTGATCGCAAGTTCCACTGTCTTACACATATAATCTAAGTCAGTTCTTGTTCCATCTTCACACGACCACTCAACATCATCAGTAAATTTTCTCGCGTAAGTTACGCTTTCTTTTATTAGACCTAAAACTTCTTCCGGTGTTTTGTTTAATTTATGCTTCATGTGTAAAGGACTCGTAGATATAAATGTATGTATCCTAAATTTTTTAGCGTACTTTAATGCATCTTTACAAGCATCAATATCTTTTTTAGTTGCTCTACATAAGCCTGCGGGAATAGAATTTTTTAAAACTTTTCCAATTTCTGTCACTGCTTCAAAATCACCAGGTGATGCAATAGGAAAGCCTGCTTCTATTACGTCTATTCCTAATTCGTCAAAACATCTAGCAATTTGAATTTTTTCCTCTAAACTCATTGTCGCTCCAGGTGATTGCTCACCGTCGCGCATAGTAGTATCGAAAATTATTATTCTATTTTTGTCTGTCATAGTTTAAGTAAATATTAAAGTTGTATTAAAGTTAAATAATATTTATTTAGTAAAATTATAATACAATTAATACGGGATTTTGCAATTATAAATAGGAAACTTTACTAAAAATTCAATCAGATTGGGTTAATTCTTATCTTTATCGACCAGTTTATTCTTCGCGATCCACGGCATCATAGCTCTTAGGTCCTTACCAACTTTTTCAATAGGATGTTTAGATAAATTTTCTCTCATTTTAGTAAAATTTTTTTGTCCGTTTTCACACTCTTTCATCCATTCTTTGGTAAATTTACCAGATTGAATATCTTTTAAAACGGCTTTCATTTTTTCTTTAGTTGTACTATCTACCACTCTTTTTCCTGATACATACTCTCCATATTCAGCTGTGTTAGATATAGAGTAATTCATATTAGCAATTCCACCCTCATAAATTAAATCTACAATAAGTTTTACTTCGTGAAGAGTTTCGAAGTAAGCCATTTCAGGTGGATAACCTGCCTCAGTCAAAGTTTCGAAACCATTTTTGATTAACTCAACTAAACCACCACATAAAACAGTCTGTTCGCCAAATAAATCTGTTTCGCACTCATCCTTAAAAGTTGTTTCTATTATGCCAGCTTTGCCTCCCCCTACTGCAGCTGCATAAGAAAGAGCTAAATCTTTTGCTTTGCCTGAGCTGTCTTTATGTATTGCCATTAAGCAAGGAACACCTCCACCTTTTTGATATTCACTTCTCACTGTATGGCCGGGTCCTTTAGGAGCAACCATAAACACATCTAAATCTTTTCTTGCTTTTATTAAATCAAAATGAATGTTAAGCCCGTGAGCAAAAGCTAAGCTCGTTCCTTCTCTCATTCTTTGTTCAATATGATTTTTATAAATTTTGGACTGTAATTCATCAGGAGTTAACATCATAACGACATCTGCCCAAGCTGCCGCATCTGAAAGTGACATTACTTTAAGTCCTGCGCTTTCAGCTTTTTTAATACTTGAAGATCCATCCCTTAGAGCTACAACTACCTCTTTCACCCCACTATCTTTTAAATTTAAAGCATGTGCATGACCTTGGCTACCATACCCAAAAATAGCAACTTTTTTATTTTTAATTAAATTTGTATCAGTGTCTTTATCGTAATATGTTTTCATAATTAAAATTCGTTAGTTAAATATTTTTGCTCCCTTTGTCATAGCGACGGCTCCTGTCCTAGAAGTGCTTATAAGGCCATATCTTTTTAAATCAAGAGCTAATTTATCTATTTCCGCTCTTAAAGCGGTAACTTGAATTACAAAAGAGCTTTTAGATTTATCCAGTATAACAGGGTTGTATTTCTTACAAAATTTTTTAATTTTTTCTTGTTTTTTTGAATTGGCTAAAAGTTTAAAGAGAGCCAACTCTCTAAATAATATTTGTTTATCAGTTCTTTTGAAATCAGCTACTTTATGTACTGGAACAAGTTTTTTTAATTGTAATTTTATTTGCTCTATTACCTCAGGAGTACCCTCGGTCACAATTGTAATTCTTGAAATATGTTTTTTTTTATCAACTTCAGCTACTGCTAATGACTCAATATTGTATCCACGACCAGAAAAAAGACCTGCAATTCTTGCTAACACGCCAGCTTCATTGTCTACCCAAACTACAATAATATGCCTTTCTATTTTTCCGATTTTACCTGGGACACTATAAGCTGATTTTGACTTTGTCATTATACTAATATTTTTCCTTCGTCTGAAATTTCCTCTTCTTCCTCAGGACCTAAAATCATTTGGTTGTGTGGTTTCCCTGAAGGTATCATTGGGAAACAATTTTCAGCTTTATCTACGACACAATCAAATATAACAGGTTTGTCGACATCTAACATTTCTTGAATTTTACTATCAAGTTCATCTGGTGTTTTTGCTCTTATTCCCACACAACCATAAGACTCTGCGAGTTTAACAAAGTCTGGTAATGCTGCAGTATAACTCTCAGAATAATTTTTTTCATGTAAAAGTTCCTGCCACTGTCTGACCATGCCCATATATTCATTATTCAAAATAAAAATCTTTATTGGAAGTCTATATTGGACAGCTGTAGACATTTCTTGCATAGTCATGAGTACAGAGGCTTCTCCAGCTATATCTATCACTAATTTACCAGGATGAGCTATTTGAACGCCAATTGCTGCTGGTAATCCATATCCCATTGTGCCCAAACCTCCAGAAGTCATCCATCGATTTGGTTTATTAAATTTGTAGTGTTGGGCCGCCCACATCTGATGTTGACCTACTTCTGTAGTTATGAATGTATCCTTTTTTTTCGTAAGCTCATATAGTCTCTGTACTGCGTGTTGAGGTTTAATTATTTTATCACTATTTTTAAAATGTAACGATTTTTTATTTCTCCATTTTGCTATTTGTTCCCACCATTTAGAAGTTTTTTGCTTATTTGACTCTAAAAAATTTTTATTTTTTTCTTTAAACCTTTTATTTAAAGACTTTAAAAGTTCAGCTACATCACTTACTATAGCTAAATCTACTTTTATGTTTTTTCCAATTGAAGAAGGATCTATATCGATATGAATTTTTTTTGAGTTTGGTGAAAACTCATCAACTTTCCCAGTGATCCTGTCATCAAATCTAGCACCAATATTTATCATTAAGTCGCAATCATGCATAGCATTGTTCGCTTCGAAAGTTCCATGCATGCCTAGCATTCCTAAAAATTGTGGATCATCTCCTGGGTATGCACCCAAACCTTGTAAGGTTGAAGTTATTGGAAAGCCTGTCAATGAAACTAATTCTCTCAAATGTTCACTTGCCTCTGGGCCTGAGTTAATAACACCACCACCAGTATACAGAATAGGTTTTCTTGAGTCCTTTATCATTTCAATGAATTTATCAAGTTCGTGACTTGAAATTTTATGAGTAGCTTTACCGTTTAATTTTTTCTTTAAAGAATTTTTCTTAAAGTTATATTTTCCTTTTTTAAATTGTATATCTTTAGGTATATCTACTAAAACAGGGCCGGGTCTCCCAGTAGTAGCTACTTCAAATGCTAAATGTAAAATCTTTGAAAGTTCATTAACATCCTTAACAAGCCAATTGTGTTTTGTGCATGGCCGAGTAATTCCTGTTGTGTCACATTCTTGAAATGCATCAGTCCCGATTAAATGGGTGGGCACTTGTCCGGATATACAGACAAGTGGAATGGAATCCATATATGCATCGGTCAAAGCAGTAACAGCATTTGTGGCTCCTGGGCCAGAAGTTACAAGAAGTATTCCCGGCTTTCCAGATGATCTGGCATATCCCTCTGCAGCGTGACCAGCACCCTGCTCGTGACGTGCCAACACATGTTTTATTTTTTTATGATTTTTAAGTTCGTCATAAATAGGTAAAACTGCACCACCTGGATATCCAAAAATATATTCAACATTTTGATCCTCTAAAGATTTAAATACAATTTCTGCACCTGTAAATAATTTTGGCATAATTACAATCTACAGGAGTATCGATTTTGGTCAAGTTTTAGCTAACATCTTTTAAAATTTTTTTTAAAAGAATAGATAAATCTTTGTTATAGACCATGTTCCAATTAGTCATATAGGCCCTAGACCAAGTTCTTTGCCTTTTGGCATATTGCCTAGTTTTAATATTTATAAGGTTTTTTATCTCCTCTAAATTTAGAGATTTCCGCAAAAATAATTCTATTTCGCGAAGGCCTATTATCTTGTTGGCTGGAAGAGATTTATCGATATTTATTTTTAAAAAATTTTTTACCTCGTCTATTGATTTTGAGTTAATTATCAATTCTGTTCTTTTATTTATATTTTTTAATAAATTATCTCGTGGAATATCAATATAAATTTTTTTTATATCATATTCAGAAAAAATTGTTTTTGTGTTTCTAGTCCAGTCATATAAAGATTTTTTTGTGGAATTAATAACTTCAAAAGCTCTTATACTTCTTTGTGTATCGGTGGGTGAAAATTTATTTTTACATTTTGGATCAATCTTAATCAACCTTTTATAAAAATTTTTTTGACCTATTTTTTTTTGTAATTCTCTTGAAAATTCTCTTACATCTTTTTTTATTTTTGGAATTTTACTCAATCCCTTTTCAATAGCCCTGAAATATAAACCAGTTCCACCTACAATTATTGGACATTTCTTTTTTAAAATTATTTTATCAATTGTTTTTTTAGCTAGTTTAACCCATTCCCCAGTTGAAAATTCATTTTTGACTGATTTTATATCATATAGGTGGTGCTTAACCTTTGTCATTTCTTTGAGCGTTGGTTTAGATGAAAGAACAGATATTTCTTTATAAACTTGCATACTATCAGCGTTAACAATCTCTCCATTTATTTTTTTCGCAAGTTTTAAAGCAATATTAGATTTACCTGATGCGGTAGGACCTGAAATTAAAATTATTTTATCGTTATTTTTATTTAATTTTGACACCAAGATATCTTCTTTGGTTAGAGCTATTAATAATAGTTAAAAGAAGAGTTTGGTTTTTTTCTTTTATGATGTCCCTGACCATTTTTTCCAAATTTGAAGCACTCATAATAGGTCTCTTTTGAACTTCTATAATTATATCATTCAAAAAAATTTGGCCAACTAATGGACTTCTCTTTGAAATCTCAAGAATAACTACACCTTTGAGAGAGTCATTTAATTTTCTTGATTTTTTATCATTAGAATTTAAATCTCTCACGGTTATTTTTAAACTTTCTATTTCTAGCTCTTGGGACTTCTGAGGAAGAGACTGTTTTTTTTCTTTAAATTCTGCTGAGGACTCCAATCTACCCAACTTTAATCTTTTTATGATCTCTTTTTTATTTCTCCAAATTTTTAATTGAACACTTTTTCCTACAGAAGTCGAAGCTACAACTTTTGGAAGCTTTCTCATTGTATCAATTTTTTTTCCATCAAATTCTAATATGATGTCACCCGCTTTTATTCCTGCTTTGTCAGCAGGACTTTTCTCACCAACACTAGCTACTAGTGCGCCCATAGGTTTTTTTAAATTTTCCACTTCTGCAATCTCTTTTGTTACTTCTTGTATCCTCACACCCAACCAGCCTCTTCTTGTCTCACCATATTTAATTAGCTGATCAATAACGTTAGAGGCAGCATTAGCTGGAATTGCAAAACCAATTCCAATAGAACCTTGTTGACCTGGAGCGATTATCGCAGTGTTGATACCAACTACCTCGCCTTTTAAATTAAAAAGTGGTCCTCCAGAATTTCCTTGGTTGATTGAGGCATCTGTTTGAATAAAATCATCATAACGAGTTAAATTAATATCTCTATTTCTTGCTGAGATAATTCCTGAAGTAACTGATCCCCCTAGTCCAAATGGATTTCCTATTGCTACAACCCAATCACCAACTCTAGCTTTATCTGAGTCACCAAATTTTACTGGCTCAAAGTCTTCCTTTGATTTTATTTTTAAAACTGCAATATCTGCATATGGATCGGCACCAACAACTTCGGCACTAAATTCACGATCACCAACTCTAACCAATATATCTTCAGCATTAGCAATTACATGATTATTGGTAACGACTGTGCCATCTTTATTTATTATAAAACCAGATCCTAACGATGATGCCTTTCTCTCTGATGGTCTTTGGAACTCCTTAAACATATCTTCAAAGGGAGAGCCAGGTGGAAATTGGAATGGTAAAGCATTTGAGTTTGATCGAATAGTTTGAGTAGTCGATATATTTACAACAGAAGGCATGAGTTTTTCAGCTAAATTAGCGAAAGATTCAGGTGCGCTCGCTTTTACTGGTAAAGTAAAAATTACAATAAAAAAATATATAAAACAGTTTTTAAAAATTTTCATTTAAATTCTAATATACCAAACTATTAAAAAACCTATAATTAAAAAAAATATACCTGATATTCTTAACTTGCTATCTGGTATTTTTTCAATATTTTGTAACATAATTTTTATTCTTGACGGAAACATGGCAACTAATAAACCTTCAATAAACAGCAACAAACCAATAGCTGTTATTAAGTCTTTCATAAGCTAAGTATTAATTTTTTTTGACTAGTCCAGTTTTACCAAAAAACTTAAAGAACTCACTATCTGGAGATAATATTAAAGATGTGTCTCCGCCTATTAGAGCTTTTTCATATGATTGCATTGCTCTATAAAAGCTAAAAAAAGAAGGGTCCCTACCAAAGGCATTAGCAAAAATTTTATTTCTTTCTCCATCACCTTCACCTTTCATAATTTCAGACTTTTTCTTAGCGTTAGCAAGAATTACTGTGACCTCTTTATCAGCGGTAGATTTTATTCGTGTTGCAATCTCAGCTCCTTGGGCTCTAAACTCTTTTGCTTCTCTTTGTCTCTCCGTTTGCATTCTTGCGTAAATGGCTTCGCTGTTAGCTTGTGGTAAGTCAGCTCTTTTTATTCTCACATCAACAATCTCTATACCAAAGTTTTGAGCTTCATTATTTACATCATTCTGAATTATTGACATTTGCTTTGCCCTGTCTTTAGATAGTAAGGTTGCAAGCTCTTGTTTACCTAACACTCCTCTAATTCTAGAATTAATAATTGTTGCTAATCTCTGTCTTGCTACTCTCTCGTTTCCAACTGAAATATAAAATTTTAATGGATCAGTGATTTTGAATCTAGCTATAGCATCTACGATTAATCTTTTTTGATCAGCTGCTATTACTTCTTCGGGTGGATTGTCTAGATTTAAAACTCTTTTATCGAGATAAGCAACGTTTTGAATAAAAGGAAGTTTAAAATTTAAACCTGATTTAGTTACAATCTTTTTTGGATCACCAAATTGTAAAACTATTGCTTGGTTAATCTCTTGAACTATAAATATTGACTGAAAAGCCGTTACACCGAGAACAATTATAAACGGTAAGAAAAATTTAGATATCTTCATTAATTATTCCCTCTTGGTTTTTTAAGCTCTGGTAAAGGTAAGTAAGGCACAACACCTTGGCCTGAGTTCTTATCAATAATTACTTTGTCTATGTCTGCTAAAACTTTTTCCATTGTCTCTAAATACATTCTCTCTTGAGTGACTTGTTTCGCGTTTTTGTACTCTCCATAGATGGCTAGAAATCTTGATGCTTCACCCTCTGCAGTAGCTACAACTTCTTTTTTATATGCCTCCGCCTCTTGTAATATTTTTTCTGCGTCTCCTCGAGCTCTTGGGATTACATCGTTAGCATATGCTTCTGCCTCATTTTTTGATCTTTCTTTGTCTGCTCTTGCAGCCTGTACATCCCTAAAGGCATCTATAACTTGGCTTGGTGGATCAGCTTTTTGAGTTTGAACTTGCGTGATTTGGATCCCTGAACCATATTCGTCTAATATCTCTTGAGTAATTTCTTGTACTTCTATCTCAATATTAGATCTACCTTCTGTAAGTATAGATTGTATTTCGCTTTTGGCAATAACTTCTCTCATCGCAGTCTCGGAAGTAGCCTTAACAGTTTCTACTGGGCTTTGAATATTAAAAAGAAATTTTCCGGCATCCTTGATAACCCAAAAAACTGAGTAATTAATATCTACAATATTTTCGTCTCCCGTGAGCATTAAACTTTCCTCTGGAACATCTCCTATACCTGAAGATCTACCTGAGTCACTAGCACCTCTAAAACCAACATCAATTCTATTAACTTTGGTCACTTTTGGTTTTAGAACTCTTTCGATTGGAAAAGGGAAATGATAATTTAAACCTGGTTGAGTTGTGTTTACATATTTTCCAAATCTTAAAACAACGCCTTGTTCATCAGGTAAAACTCTATACAAGCCACTTAAAACCCAAATTACCAATAAAATCATTAGGCCTAGAATTATAGGTTTTCCTCCCCCAGATTTTCCACCAGGTAAAAATTTTCTAATTAATTTTTGTAAACCACTGACTAAATCATCTATGTTAGGTGGTTCTCGTCTTGAGCCTGAACCGTTACCATTATTACTGGGTCCCGAACCCCATGGGGATTGGCTTTTAAAAATACTTCCTTTATTGATCATGACACTTTATATAGTGACTTTTTTGTCAAAAACAAGGTAAGTTGAAGCGTTATAATGACCGAAAAAAAGAAATTTCTCAAAAAACCGATTAAAGGCGCTAGATATTCGCTTCTAATTTCCAGTGCTAAAGGAGGTGTCGGTAAATCTACGTTTTCCATAAACATTGCATTTGCTCTAAAAAACTTAGGGCTGAAAGTTGGAATTTTAGATGCTGACATTTATGGTCCATCTCTTCCAAAGTTATTAGGTATTAATAAAAAGCCAGAGAGTAAAGATAATAAGTTTATTTTACCTGTTGAGAGATTCGGAGTGCAATGTATATCGATAGGTTTTTTGGTGGACGAAAAAACCCCTATGATTTGGAGGGGGCCAATGGTTATAAGTGCCATCAATACACTAACTCAAAATGTGCTTTGGGATAATTTAGATATTATAGTAATAGACATGCCTCCAGGAACTGGTGACACACAACTGACTTTTGCGCAAGATATAAAAGTTGACGGTGCAATTATTATTTCTACGCCTCAAGACTTAGCGCTATTGGATGTTAAAAGAGGAATTCAAATGTTTGACAAACTAGGAATTAAAATTTTGGGTTTAATAAATAATATGAGTTATTTTAAGGGAGATGATGGAAAAAATTATAAAATTTTTGGAGAAGGGGGGGTTGAAAGAACAGCTAAGGAGTTTAATAAGACAGTTTTAGGCTCTATTCCATTAAATCAAGACCTTAGGAATTCTGCAGATGAAGGAAACCCTTTAACAAATATTAATCCTGATCACGAAATATCAAAAATATTTAAAGAAATTGCAAACAAAGTCAAAGTTTCTTTAAACTAATTGATCAGTGAACTCAAAAGAGTTCATGAGTTCATTCCATTCTCTTTTCGATAGTCCAGATTTTTCGTAAGAAACCGTCTCTCCTTTTGCCATCATTTGTATTACCTTTTTGGCTTTGGCTGAAACATGTACCGCTCCTACTCTATAATCTAAAAATGCAGCATGTGTAATCGGTACCCATTTTTTTACAGTTTCTAGCATTTTTTCAGCATACACTCTTATCTCATATTGAGCATGACTATCTGCTCTAAGAAATAAAAAATTTAATAAATTTAATAAGTCAGTTTTCCAATACCACTGTGTATAGGAATTTAAAGTTAGGTTCATTCTAGCTAGCTCCCGAGCAAGTCCAGTTTTGTTATCATCTATTTTAGTGCCGTCATATCTTTCGTTTAGCATCCTTTCATAATTATCATATGTTCTTGTTGCATCGTCTTTTAAAATTTTTAACACTTCATCAGCTTGGTCTCCGGTGATTAAATCTCCTCTTCCTTGTCTATTAGAAGCTGACTGGGCCGATAATTGTTTTTTTTCCGGAATATAAAATTCTTTATCTAATATTGAATACCTAGCTGAGTATTCATTAACATTTGCTGTTCTATGCCTAATCCACTGACGCGCAATAAATATAGGTAACTTTACATGATATTTAATCTCACACATTTCAAAAGGTGTGGAATGCCAGTGTCTCATCAAATATTTTATTAAACCCTCATCAGTAGAAACTTTTTTTGTTCCTTTTCCATAGGATACTCTAGCAGATTGTACAATTGATGAGTCATCTCCCATGTAATCAACTACTCTCACAAATCCGTGATCTAAAACTGGTAAAACTTCGTAAAGAATTTTTTCTAATTCTGGAGACGTAACTCTTTTTGTCTCATTTTTTTGGGATTGTTGTTCTAAAATTTCTTTTTTTTGCTCTGTTGTTAGTTTCATTATGAAAATTTAATTGAATCTACTTTAAAACCTTTTATATTATAAATGTTGGTTTTCCAACTATGACGATAAACGAATTTCGTAATAAACATTGCGGACGTGGGGGCAGTACCCACCACCTCCACCATTTA
>MDSW01115826.1_pt1 | contig 21364 bp, 20 predicted proteins | sample 811171 | NCBI WGS metagenome assembly MDSW01 (sample SAMN05326641, study PRJNA326480) | marine metagenome | isolation source: seawater | place: Atlantic Ocean: North West | collected 2012 | reverse complement strand
TTTCTTTTTTTCACCACCAGAAAATCCAACGTTTAATTGTCTATTTAATTTTTCCTCATCAAATTTCAAATTTTTTGCTTTGACCTTTACTAATTTTAAAAACTCTAATGCATCAAGTTCTTTTTCTCCCCTCGCTTTTCTAATTGAATTAAGAGACGTTTTTAAAAAAATATTTGTATTAACACCAGGAATCTCGAGTGGGTATTGGAATGCTAAGAATATACCTTTATGTGCCCTCTCCTCTGTTTCAAGTTCGAAAAGGTTTTTATTTTCAAACAAAACTTCACCAGTAACATCATAGCCTTTTTTTCCAGACAAAATATTAGATAAAGTACTTTTTCCTGATCCATTCGGACCCATAATTGCATGAACTTCACCCGGTTTTATTTCTAGATTAAAATTATTTAGAATTGATTTATTTTCAATATTAGCTTTTAAATTTGAAATTTTTAACATTTAACCAACACTTCCTTCCAAGCTTATTCCAACAAGTTTTTGTGCTTCAACAGCAAATTCCATAGGCAATTGTTGCAATACTTCTTTACAGAAACCATTAACAATTAATCCAACTGCTTCTTCGGGATTTAAGCCCCTTTGCTGACAATAATGAAGTTGATCCTCACTTATTTTAGAAGTGGTAGCTTCATGAGCTATATTAGATTCTAGGTTTTTATTTTTAATATAAGGAACAGTATGAGCTCCACATTTATTGCCCATAAGCAAAGAATCACATTGGGTATAATTTTGAGAATTTTTTGCTTTAGGAGAAATATCCACTAAACCTCTATAAGTCATATCAGAAAAACCAGCACTAATACCTTTAGAAATAATTTTGCTTTTAGTATTTTTTCCTAAATGAATCATTTTTGTTCCTGTGTCAGCTTTTTGATAGTTGTTCGTAATTGCTATAGAATAGAATTCTCCGATTGAATTATCACCTTGCAGAATACAGCTAGGATATTTCCATGTAATTGCTGAACCAGTTTCTACTTGTGTCCAAGAAATTTTAGAGTTTATTCCTTTACACAATCCTCTTTTAGTAACAAAATTATAAATACCTCCTTTTCCATTCTCATCACCTGGATACCAATTTTGAACAGTTGAATATTTAATTTCAGCATCATCTAAAGCAACTAACTCTACATTTGCTGCATGGAGTTGATTTTCATCTCTCATAGGTGCAGTACAGCCCTCTAAATAGCTTACATAACTTCCTTTATCTGCAATAATTAATGTCCTTTCAAATTGTCCTGTTTGGGATGCATTAATTCTAAAATATGTTGAGAGTTCCATCGGACATTTAACACCCGGTGGAATATAAACAAAAGATCCATCTGTAAAAACAGCTGAGTTTAAAGTTGCAAAATAATGATCGGTTAAAGGAATTACTGAACCTAAATATTTTTTTACAAGTTCTGGATGTTTTTGAATTGCTTCTGAAATTGAGCAGAAAATAACACCTACTTCATTTAATTTATCTTTAAAAGTTGTAGCTACAGAAACAGAGTCGAACACAGCATCTACAGCAATACCATTAAGTCTTTGTTGTTCTTGAAGTGGAATGCCAAGTTTTTTATAAGTTTCTAAAAGTTTAGGGTCAAGCTCATCAATACTTTTGGGTGTTTCACTTGCACTTTTAGGTGCTGAATAATAATAAATATCCTGGTAATCAATTTTTGGATATTTAGGTTTTTGCCAATTAGGCTCTTTTAAATTTTTTAATCTTTCAAAAGCTTTCATTCTCCAGTCTAACATCCATTTTGGTTCTTTCTTAGCTTTAGATATAAATTCAATAACATCTTTATTCAGACCCTTGGGAGCTCGGATATTTTCAATATCGGTTGTAAAACCATATTTATAGTCTTTTAATTTATCTATTTGTTTTTCTCTCATCTAAATTCTATTATCTCTTTTAATGATTAGATCACTTAGTTTTTTTTTTTCAAAAAAGACATTGATATAATCTTCAAGTTCATCCCATAAATTGTGAGTAATACATTTTGAACTTTTTCCATTACATCCTTTTTTAGAATGTTTTTCACAACCTACTGTTTTTATTTTTTCTTCGACTGCTGAAAATACTTCTGAAATATTTATTTCAGATGCATTTTTATTTAATATGTAGCCACCTTTTTTTCCTCTTACACTAGTAACAATTTTATTTTTTTTTAATTTTAAAAATAATTGTTCTAAATAAACCAATGATATACCTTGTCTTAAGGATATATCTCTAAGAGATACTGGCTCATCTGGATCAAACTTTGCAAGATCCGCTAGCGCCATTACAGCATATCTACCTTTACTTGATAATTTCATATAATTCGCAATCCACGGGCTTTATATATACCTGACTATTTTAGTCAAGTTTTAAAGAATTTAAAAAAACTTGCATTTTGTCGCTCAATTTTGATAGAAAAATGTAATTTTTTTTTGAGAATAATAATCAATTTCTTTTTATGGATAATAAAATAGTTGAAATATTTATACCAGGTCCTGCAGGAAGGTTAGAGGCAAAATATTTTAAAAGCAAAAAAAGTACTTCTCCAATAGCATTAATACTTCATCCACATCCTCAGTATGGAGGAACAATGAATAATAAAGTTGTGGTTGATACATTTCATGTATTTATGGAAAATGATTTTTCAGTTTGTAGGGTAAATTTTAGAGGAGTAGGAAAAAGTGATGGTCAATTTGATAATGGTCAAGGAGAACTTGCAGATGCTGCTGCTGCATTAGATTGGCTGGAAAGAGAGAATTTTGATAATTCTCAATGTTGGATTTCAGGTTTTTCTTTTGGATCCTTAATTTCAATGCAATTGTTAATGAGAAGACCAGAAATAAATAGATTTATAGCAATTTCACCACAGCCCAATGTATATGATTTTTCATTTTTATCACCATGCCCTTCTTCTGGCTTAATGATATACGGCAAAAAAGATGAACTTGTACCAGTGGATCATATTGATGAATTAAATAAAAGACTAAGTGCACAAAAAGGTATTAAAGTTGAATTTGAATCCATACCTGATGCAAATCATTTCTTTTCAAAAGCTGACCAAGCTTTAATTAAATCTTTAAACAAATATATAAAAAAAGAATCAGCTTTATATTAATTAAAAATTTTCAATTAGTACACCACCAGAACATGCTTCATTACATCCTGTGGTTTCTGGAAAAGAAATTGGTAACTTTAAATATGATCTAACTGCAAGATAGGCAAAGGCTTGGGACTCCACATGGTTTCCATTTATGCCAAGGTTGTCAATTTGGAATATCTTATTTTTAATTTTATTTTGAATAGAATCTATTAAAAATTGATTTTTTCTACCTCCTCCACAAACATAAATATTTTTGTAAACTAATTTTTTTGATAAAATATCTGCTGTTAATTCTGTAATTGTTGCAGCACCATCTTCTAAGGAAAGTCCTCTAGCAAATGAAATATCAAAATCATTTATATCAAAAGATTTTTTTTTATGAGTTTCGTTGTGATAATAACTATCTAAATTTTGCTCTAAAATAAATTTATCTACTCTTCCTGATTTGGCAATATCCCCACTTTTATCAAATTTTTTATCAGAATTAGCCCTTATCCACTTATCAATTAAACAATTACCAGGACCAATATCTATACTTTTCATTTCAAATTTTTCATTGATAAATGTACAGTTTGCAATTCCACCTATATTTAAAATTATGATTGGCAATTTTATTTTTTTCTTTTCATTAAAATTTTCAGTTATTATTTTGTGGTAAATCGAAGCCAATGGAGCTCCCTGTCCACCATTTCTCAAATCATTTTGTCTAAAATTATATATGACTTTTTTTTTAGTAAGTTGAAACAAGAGTTTTCCATCACCCAATTGTTTACTTATTTTATTATCAGGATCATGAAATATTGTTTGTCCATGGAAACCCAGAAAATCAATTTTAATTTTTGTCTCATTTAAAATTTCATTAACCACACTTGCATGAAATAATGTAATTTTTCTTTCTATTGATTTAATAGCATTTGAATGCACTTCCAGGTCTTTTGCTGATAATATTTTAGATCTTATATTTACTAAGTTTTGTCTTAAATCATCATTATATTCAAAATATTTATCTAATTTTATTGAATATTTCCTTCTTCCGTCAGTCTCAACTATTGAAGCATCTACACCGTCCATAGATGTGCCACTCATTAGGCCTAGAGCTGTATATATCTTTTCCATTCTTATTTTTTTTTATCAAATATTGTATATTGTAGAATTATAGACCGATGAATAAATTTTTAAAAGAATTTAAAGATAGAGGGTACTTTTATCAGTGCACCAGTGAACAAGAATTATCTAATTTACTGAATAAAGAAAAAATCAAAGGTTACATTGGTTTCGATTGTACAGCTGAAAGCTTACATGTAGGAAGTTTGCTACAAATAATGTGTTTGAGGTTAATGCAAAAGCATGGGCATAGACCAATTGTACTTATAGGCGGAGGAACAACTAGAATCGGTGACCCTTCTGGAAAAGATAAAACAAGAAAAATTTTAACAGAAGAAGAAATAGATAAAAATATAAAAAATATTGAAAAAATATTAAAAAATTATTTAGATAATGATGACTCAAAAACTAAGCCAATATTTGTAAATAATTATTCTTGGTTAAAAGGATTAAATTATATTTCTTTTTTGAGAGATATTGGAAAACATTTTACAATAAATAAAATGCTTACTTTTGAAAGTGTTAAATCTAGGCTAGATAGAGAACAATCTTTAAGTTACATGGAATTTAATTATATGATTTTACAAGCATATGATTTTTTAGAACTAAATAAAAAAGAAAATTGCACTTTACAAATTGGTGGTTCAGATCAGTGGGGAAATATAGTAAATGGAACTGAACTAATCAAAAGATATTCTAATAATCAAGCTTTTGGTTTAACAACTCCACTAATTACATTGGCCTCAGGATCTAAAATGGGAAAAACTGAAACGGGCGCTATATGGTTAGATAAAAATTTATTATCTGCCTATGATTATTGGCAATTTTGGAGAAATATTGATGATAGAGATGTAATTAAATTTTTAAAAATGTTCACTGACCTAGATGTTGATGAAATAAACAAAATAAAAGATGAAAACATAAATCAACTTAAAATAAAATTGGCAAATGAGGCTACTTCTATGCTTCATGGGAAAGAAGAAGCTTTGTCAGCAGAAAAGACAGCAAAGAAAACTTTTGATGAAAATTCATTGGGTGAAAATTTACCTTCAATAGATATTATGATAAATGATTTAAACAAAAATATAAATATTGTTGACTTAATCTTACAATCAAAAATAGAAAATTCAAAAAGTGAAATTAAAAGACTTGTAAAAGGAAAAGGTATCAGAATAAATAATGAAATAATAATAGATGAAAAATTTTTAATTGAAAAGAAATTGTTTGATAATAAAAATTTTTTAAAATTATCAATTGGTAAAAAGAAACATTTTAAAATTAAATTAGTTTAATTTTTTTTAATTTTTTCTAAAGTCCTTGTAATAAATCTAGGTGTTAAAGTTTTAATTGGGTTTACTGAAGTTTTTAAATCTTTGGGTGGACCTTTGATTTTAAAACTAACTCCAAAAACACCCTCACCAACCTTTTTTCCAACAAGTATATTTCCTATTAATGGTATAGATGCAATTGATCTATTAATTGTTGTTGCAGGAACAAGTGTTCCTCTTAAACTTATTAGTTTTTCATTTTCAATATACCCATCCATGAGTATAGATATTGCAGGTCCAATTGCATAAATTTCGTTAATAGTCATTACACTTCCGTTATTTGAATAAGTCATTTCAAAATCAGTAAACCTTATACCTTCTCCAGTTAATAAATCTGCAATTCCTTGGAGTGAAGCTAAAGTTAATAATTTAGCTAATACAGGTACCTCTTTCACTTTAAAATTATCAATTACTAATCTTGAGTCTGAAATATTATCTATTTTAGTTGAATTAAAAATAATATTACCTTCTTCGAAACCTTTAATAAACTTATATTTTTTGACAAAGGGTTTTGCTCTATCAGAATAGAAACTAGTAATAGTACTGTTGTCATTCTTAGATTTAATTATTAAGGATAATTTTTCATTTTCATTAAAATTAGAATTAATATCTAAATTTGATATTTTATTATTTGTTAAAACTAAATTTCCTATGAGATCATTAATCTCGTTGTTATGATCTAATCTTACATGTTTAATTTTAATTTTTACTTTAGAGCTTAGATTATTAAAAATATCAAAAAAGTTTTCATTAGAATTTGAATTTGAAATATTTTCAATTAATTTTTCTCCATCAAAACTTTTTCCTGTTAGTTCATAATCTTTATTTTTTTTTATTAAAGATAAATGGTTTCTAAAATCATTTTTAGTTTTATATTTAAATTTTAAGCTATCAATAGTAGATATTTTGTTATTTTTTATCGTTAAATTATTTGCTTCTAATTTATTTTCATTTTCAATATAATTTATTTTTTTAATTATAATTTCATTATTTCTTTCAAGTCCGTTAATCTCTAGAATGGCATTTTTATTTGGTTTCTTATAATAACTAATATCGTCAATTTTAAATTCAAGATTCGACAAATTTATTTTTGAATTAAATGTAGTTTTTTTTTTATTTTGGAAAACTTTAAAATTTGTTATATTTTTAATATCGTCATTAAAATAAAGTTCACTAGATCCATTTAAATTAAATTCGTTATTTAAATAACTTATATTTAAATTATTTTTTTTTAATTCTATTAAATTATTATGATTATTTATAAATTTATTTATTTTTTTAAAATTATGTTTTAAATTTATTTGATCTAAGTTTATTTGAGATTTTATTTTTAAATTTTGGATTTTAAATTTATTACTATATTTAAATGAAAATTTTGAATCAGAATCAAATTTTGAATTCGCAAAATCTAAATTTTTAAAATTATTTTTAAAAAATATTGAAAAGATTTTATTATCAAAATTACTTATCTTGTTCTTTATATTTCCATCTACATAAAAAATTTTATTTTTATGTTGAATGCTTAAAAGATCAGAATTAAATTTAATTTTATTAAGTATAAAGGATATTTTTTTTAAATTATAATTTTCTTTAACTATTTCAAAATTTAGATTTACATTATCAATATTTTGATAATTATACATGGCCAAACTTGTATCTGAGATTTTTCCAAATAATTTATAATCATTTAGAATCTTTCCAGATTGATCAAAATTAATACTTGCATTGAGCTCTAAATTTCCGTTTTTAACAATTTGTTTCAAAACTATAAATTGAGCTATATTATTTGTCAGTCTATATAAATTTATATAATTTTTTATTTCATTTTTTTTACTTTTAATTTCAAGATTTTTAATAGCAAATTTGTTTTGAAAATATGAGTTAATTGAAATATTGGATGAAACTTCATCTAACTCTAAATTAACTGAATTATCTATAACTAGTGTTGGATTTATTGTCTTAATCTTTAAAGATAAATCTTTTAAATCTAAGTGTAATTTTACCTTCTTTAAATTTAAATCTAATCTTTTATTTTGATTTTGAATTTGCTCTTTTATAATATTATTAAATTTTGAAGTTTCTAATCCAAAATAATGTAAATATGAGACAGCTAGAGTTACTATTATTAATATAGCAATAAGTATTTTAAATATTTTTCTAGTCATTTAACTTGTATAATGAACTTTCTAAAAACTCATCAATCTCACCATCTAAAACTTTATCTGGACTAGAGCTTTCAAAATTAGTTCTATTATCTTTTACCATTCTATATGGATGTAAAACATATGATCTAATTTGATGTCCCCAACCAATTTCAGATTTTGATTCTTCGGTAGTTTTTAACTGTTTTTCTTTTTTTTTAATTTCATGTTCATACAATCTTGCTTTGAGCATATTCATGCATGTTTCTTTATTCTTGTGTTGAGATCTATCATTTTGACATTGAACTACTATTTTTGTAGGCATATGTGTAATTCTTACTGCACTGTCAGTAGTATTAACATGTTGCCCTCCTGCTCCACTTGATCTGTATGTATCAACTCTTATGTCTTTTTCTAAAATCTCTACTTTTATACTTTCATCTATGACTGGATAAACCCAAACGCTTGCAAAACTTGTATGCCTTCTAGCTCCAGTATCGAAAGGCGATATCCTTACTAGTCTATGAATTCCAGATTCGAATTTTAAAAATCCATATATATAACTTCCTTCTATTTTGATTGTAGATGATTTTATTCCAGCCTCATCACCTTTATGTTCACTAATTAGTTGAAATTTAAAATTTTTTCCTGATGCCCATTTCATGTACATTCTCCTTAGCATTTCTGCCCAGTCCTGACTTTCTGTACCACCTGCTCCAGCGTGAATTTCTAAATAGGTATTTAAGCTATCTGCTTCTTTTGATAAAAAACATTTAATTTCTTCTCTTTTTATATTTTTATATAATTTTATTAAGTTATTTTCTGACTCTTTTAAAACAATTTCATTGTTTTCTTCTAGGGCTAGATCATATAAATCAATTATTTCTTTAAAATGATTTATAGATATTTCATAATTATTTACCAAATCTTCAAAAAACTTTTTCTCTTTTAAATACTTTTCAGCTGATTGTTTATCTTCCCAAAAATTAGGATCCAAAATTATCTTATTAATTTTTTCTAACTTTAAATAAACTTTATGCTTTTCAAAGATACTCCTTGATTCTTTGAATTATTTTTTTTATTTCCGACTTATAATTTGCAATATCAATATTCATTAATAAAATTTTAATATATTATTTTTATCAACTTTCAAATTTAAATTATCATTTTTTATAAGATTTGTTGTTAAATCATTTTTTTTAAAAGCCTCAATGATGGTCGTTTTTGAGCCAAAATCAGCTTTTCTACCTGTTTTTTGATCAACAACTAAAAATTTAATATTTTTTGAAACTTTAAATGGTCTTGCATCGCCTTTTTTTATAGCTTTTTTAATAAAAGATTTAAAAATTGGCATTGCAGTTTTTGCTCCAGTTTCATATTTGCCAAGACTTTTTGGTTCATCGTGTCCCACATAAACACCAATAACTAAATTAGAAGTGTATCCAATAAACCAAGCATCTGTATTATCATTTGTAGTTCCTGTTTTTCCTGCTAAGTCTAATTTTAAATCTTTTAATCCTCTTCCAGTTCCTCTTTTAATCGCACCTTCTAAAATTGATGTTATTTGATAAGCGGTTTCTTCTGAAAAAATTTTCTTAAATTTATCTTCTATTTTTGGAACTTCATTTCCCAAATAAGATATTTCATCACACTTTTTACAAATTCTTTTTTCGGAATTATAAATAGTATTACCTTCACTATCCTGAATCCTATCTAAAAAAATTGGTTCAATAAGCTTACCACCATTAACAAATGAACAGTAAGCTGATGTTAATTTAAGCAAAGTAGTTTCTTCAGAGCCTAGTGAGATAGATAATAATTCTTTTGGATTTTCATAAATATTCAATTTCTTTGAAAATTTTGCAATTTTTTCAATTCCAATATCTTGTGCAATTCTGACTGTCATTAAGTTTCTAGATTTTTCTACACCTGTCCTTATTGTAGATGGGCCATAAAATTTTTTTCCATAATTTTCTGGTTTCCACATTTTTAAATCTTCTCCTTGATCTAAAACAATTGGGGCATCTAAAACTAATGATGAAGGAGTAAAATTATTTTCTAGTGCTAAAGCATAAACAAAAGGCTTAAAGGCCGACCCTGGTTGTCTTTGTGCTTGTGTAGCTCTATTAAATTCGCTTAATTTAAAACTAAAACCACCAGACATTGCCAGAACTCTTCCTGTAAAAGGGTTTAAAATTACTATTCCTCCATTAGCTTTGGGTACTTGTTTTAAATTAAATAAATTTTTTTTAATTTTTTTTACATAAATAACATCTCCTAATTTAAAGCTTTTGTCTAAATCTTCTTTTATCCAATTTAAATCTTTATATTTTATAATTCCTTTAAATTTACTTTCTGTCTCAATTTCTAACGAAAATTTATTTATTTTTTTTATTATTGCTAAATTCCAACCTATAGATTTTTCTATTTTATATTTTTCTAAGTCTTTATTCCATTGAACTAAATTTTTTTTATTTGTAATGGGTCCTCTCCAACCTTTTCTTTTGTCATATTGTTCTAGCCCTTCTCTTAATGACTTAGTTGCAATTGCTTGAAGTTCTAAATTTAAAGGGGACTTTATTATTAAACCTTGTTTATAAATTTTGTCAAAACCATATTTTTCTACAAGATACTTTCTTACATCTTCGACATAATATCTTGCATCTTCTAAGTAAATCTTCTTTCTTTTATTTAAAATTATTTCTGAGTTTGATAAATTTTCATATTTTATTTTATCTATATAGGAGTTTTCTAATAAATTTTTTATAACTAAATTTCTTCGATATTTTGCTAAATCAATATTTTTGTAAGGATTATATTTGCTTGGTGCTTTTGGTAAAGCTGCTAATAATGCAGCTTCAGCATAATTTAATTTGCTTATGGGTTTATCAAAATATTCTAAACTTGCAGATGCTATACCATAAGATCCTTCTCCCAAATATATCTGATTAAGATATAATTCTAAAATTCTTTCTTTTGAAAGAGCTCTCTCAATTCTAAAAGCGAGTATAGCCTCTTTAATCTTTCTATTTATGCTGACTTCATTACTTAATAAAAAATTTTTAGCTACTTGTTGAGTTATTGTCGATGCTCCTTCAAGTCTTTTTGATGTAATTAAATTAGAAATATTATTTATTATTGCTCTAATAATTCCTTTGGCATCAACTCCAGGGTGAGAAAAAAAATTTTTATCTTCGGCTGATAAAAACGAGTTTATTACAACTTCGGGTATAGCATCATATGGAACAAATATTCTTTTTTCTGAGGAAAAATCACTGACTAGGTCTCCTCCACCAGAATACAATTTGCTAGAAACGGCAGGTTTATACATTTTTAAAAATTTGTAGTCTGGTAATTTATTTGAATAAACCCAAAGTATTGCAATAATTGCAACAAATGAAAGCACTGATCCAAAAATTATAAAAATTGCAATTTTTTTTATTAACTGGTTCATTTTTGTATTATTTAGTTTATGAATTTGTTAAACATAAGGCACAGAATTTAAAAAAAACCTATGAAAAATAATATAAACATATGCCAAAAAATTTATTTATTGATGCATCGCATCCAAACGAAACAAGAGTTGTACTTAAATCCGAAGACAATATTGAGGATTATGAGTATGAAAGTATAAACAATAGTTTAATTAAAAATAATATTTATCTTGGAAAAGTAAGTAGGATAGAACCGTCTTTACAAGCTGCATTTATTGACTTTGGAAGGGAAAGGCATGGCTTTTTATCCTTTAACGATGTTCAGTCTGAATATTACCAGATACCTCAAAGCGATTTGGAAAAAATAAAAGAAGAAGAAGAAAAAGTTAGAGAAGAATTAATTAAAGAAGATGAAAAAACAGAGCAGTCTATAGTTGAAGAAAATACTGATGAAAATAATTTTTCTGAAAGTGGAAAAGATCCAATAGACAAAACTCCCTTGGAAAATAAAATTGAAGAAAGTAAAAAAGAAAAGAGATACCCAGCAAGAAGATATAAAATTCAAGAAGTTATAAAACCTAATCAAGTAATTTTAACTCAAGTAATTAAAGATGAGAGAGGACTTAAAGGAGCGGCGCTAACAACATTTATATCAATAGCGGGAAAATATATTGTTTTAATGCCAAACACACCAAAAGGCGGTGGTATTTCTAGAAAAATTTTTAATCCTGCAGATAGGAAAAAAATTAGAAGAATTTTAAATGAAATACAAATACCTAAGGAAATGGGATTGATCGTAAGAACAGCAGGATCAAATAAAACAAAAAATGAAATTGAAAATGATTTAAAAAATTTAATAAATATTTGGAATTCAATAAAAGAAAAAGCAATTAATTCTATTGCTCCAAATTTGATTCACCAAGAAAGTGATATTATAAAAAGATCAATTAGAGACATGTATGATGAAGAGACTCAAAATATAATAGTTGAAGGCAATGAAGGATATCAAAAAGCAAAAAATTACATGAAGTTAGTAATGCCAAGTAACGTAAAAAAAATTAAAAAATATAGAGATAAAGTTCCTTTATTTTTTAAGCAAAAAATTGATACAAAACTCTTTGAGATTTTTGAGTCAGAAATAAAATTAAAATCTGGAGGATATTTAGTAATAAATCCAACTGAAGCATTGGTATCAATAGATGTTAACTCTGGAAGTTCTATAAAACAAAAAAATGTTGAAAGTACAGCACTTGATACTAACCTAGAAGCTGCAGAAGAAATAGCGCGTCAAGTCAAACTAAGAGATCTTTCAGGTTTAATAATTATAGATTTTATAGATATGCTTAATTACTCAAATAAAAGGCAAGTAGAAAGAAAACTTAAAGATAAATGTAGAAATGATAGAGCCAGAATTCAAATTGGGAGAATTAGTAATTTTGGACTACTAGAAATGTCAAGACAAAGATTAAGGGAAAGCAATGTAAAATGGGCACTAAAACTATCAAATGAAACTTTTGCTTTGAAAATTATAAAATTAGTTGAATTAAAAACATTAGAATACAATGCCAAAATAATTAAATTATTTCTAAATGAAAAAATATGTAAATTTATTAAGGAAACTTACATAGATGACTTTAATTATTTTAAAATAAAAAATAAAATTGAAATAAATATATTTGAAAAGAACTCTTTAGAAATAGATGATTATGAAGTTGAATTTTTATCGAAAACTAACAAAATAATTAACAAAATAGAAAAAATTTCAAGTTTAAAAAAATTAGAAGTTTTAAAACCAGAAGTAAAAAATTTTAATATAAATAAAGCGAAATTTAAAAAAAAAAAATTTTATAAAAAAAAATCAAAAAGGATTAATTAAATTATTCCTTTATTTGGAGATGAGGGTTCTCCAAAGATATTTTGTTTTATTCTACCAGATAAGTAGGACTTCCTTCCCGCTATTACGGCTAATTTCATTGCTTCGGCCATTTGAAAAGGTTTTTGTGCTTTGGCAATTGCTGTATTTACTAAAACTCCATCACATCCCATTTCCATGGCTATAGATGCATCAGATGCTGTTCCTAAACCAGCATCGATAATTAAAGGAAGATTAGTCTGCTTTCTAATAATTTTAATATTTAATTTATTTTGAATTCCTAGGCCTGAACCTATAGGTGCTGCTAATGGCATTATCGCGCATGCTCCAACGTTTTCTAATCTTTTGGCCATTAAAGGATCGTCATTACAATAAACCATTACATCAAAACCTTCCTTAGTTAAAACTTCTGTAGATTTAAGAGTCTCAATCATATCTGGGAGCAAACTTTTTTTATCACCTAGAACTTCTAATTTAACTAATTTCCAACCCCCTATTTCTCTGGCTAATCTTAGAGTTCTTAGTGCTTCATCTGAATTAAAGCAACCCGCAGTATTTGGTAAATATACTATTTTTTTTGGATCAATATAATCCATCAAAATTGGTTTATTTTTATCTAAAATGTTTACTCGTCTTACTGCTACAGTTACTATTTCTGCGCCTGATATTTTAATTGCTTTTGCACATTCAGACATGTTTTTATACTTCCCTGTACCAACAATTAATCTTGAATTAAATTTTTTTTTTGCAATTCTTAAAAAATCTTTTTTTTCCATTAGCCTCCCCCAATAAAATGGACTATTTCTATATTGTCATAAGCTTTAATTTTTATTGTATTTATTTTCTTTTTATCCAAAATTTTTTTATTTAGTTCAATAGCTACTTTATTTAAAGGTATTTTGAGTTTTTTAATTAATATTGCTATCGATTTATTTTTATCAAATATAACATTTTTGCCATTTACTTTTATTTTTATTTTATTTTTAATTTTCATGCATTATAAGTTTAATGTGAATAATATAATAATTATTAATGGTCCAAATCTTAATCTATTAGGCGAAAGAGAACAATCCCAATATGGGAATATTACGTTTGAAAAATTAAAAAAAGACTCTTTAGAGCACTCGAAGAAAATAGGAATAAAAACAACTTTTTTTCAGTCAAATATTGAAGGAGAGATTGTTACAAAAATACAAGATTCAAGAAATATATTTAATGGCATTATAATTAATGCCGCAGGCTATACACATACTTCTGTCGCAATAAGAGATGCTTTGGATATTTTTAAAAAACCAATAATAGAGCTACATATATCTAATATTTATAAGAGAGAAGAATTTAGACAAAAATCCTTAATTTCTAATGTGGCCACAGCAGTAATTTGTGGTCTAGGATCAAATGGTTATATTTTGGCCATAAATGCGATGCATGAATTGCTAGTAAATGGAAATAGATAAAAAAATTATTATTAAATTGGTACAAGCCCTAGAAGATTTAAAAAAATCAATAAAAGGAATCGATATTGATAATAATAGCAAAAAAGATGACGAAGAAATAATAGATTTATCAAATAAAATAATTGTAAAAAGTCCAATAGTTGGAACCGCCTATCTTGCACCTGAGCCAGGAGGAAAAAAATTTATTGAAGTTGGTAAAAAAATTAAAAAGGGAGATACAGTTATGATTATTGAAGCTATGAAAACGATGAATCATGTACCTTCAACATCTAACGGAATAGTTAAAGAAATCTGCGTTGAAGATGGGCAGCCTGTAGAATTTGATCAAAAAATTGTAATTCTAGAGTAATGTTTAAAAAAATATTAGTAGCTAATCGAGGAGAGATTGCTGTAAGAGTTATTAGAGCTTGTAAGGAATGGGGAATTCAAACTGTAGCTATTCACTCAGATGTTGATAGAGACAGTATGCATGTGAGACTTGCAGATGAAAGTGTATGTGTTGGAACTCATCAACCAATTAATAGTTATTTAAATATTCCTTCTATAATGTCAGCGATTGAACTTACGGGAGCAGAAGCTGTTCACCCTGGATATGGTTTTTTATCTGAAAATTCAGAATTTGCAAAAATTTTAGAAGATTACAAAATTAAATTTATTGGGCCTTCTTCTAAGTTAATAAGAATGATGGGAGACAAGATACAAGCAAAAAAGATAGCTAAAGAATATGGTCTTCCAGTAATCGAGGGTTCAGAGGGTGGAGTTAAAGATAAAAATCATGCAAAAGAAATATGTGCAAAAATTGGTTTTCCAGTTTTAATTAAAGCATCTGGAGGTGGAGGCGGAAAAGGAATGAAAATTGTTTACAAAGAATCTGAATTTGAAGATTTATTTGCAACAGCTAAATCTGAAGCACAAAAATATTTTGGTAATGACGAAGTGTATATAGAAAAATTTTTTCAAAATCCGAGACATATTGAGGTCCAAGTTTTATCAGGGAAAAATGGAACTGTTCATTTACATGAAAGAGATTGCTCTGTACAAAGAAGACATCAAAAACTTATTGAAGAAACACCAAGTCCAATTTTGAATGATGCTATTAGAAAAGATTTATTTGAAAAGACAGTAAAAATGGTTAACAGCATTGGTTACGAAGGAGCTGGAACAGTTGAATTTATTTATGAAAATGAAAAATTTTATTTTCTAGAGATGAATACTAGGGTTCAAGTAGAACATCCAGTGTCTGAGATGATTACAGGTATAGATATAATCAAAGAACAAATTTGGATAGCTTTTACTGGTAATACTGCTTTAAAGCAAAGCGATATTGTTCCAAGAGGACACGCAATAGAGTGTAGAATTAATGCAGAAGATGCAAGTAAAAACTTTCAACCTTCTCCTGGCACTATCCAGATGTGCCATCAACCTTCCGGTTTCAGAACTAGAGTAGATGGTTCTATTTATCAAGGTTATAAAGTTACACCTTATTATGACAGTATGATTTGTAAACTTATTTGTCATGGAAGAAATAGAACTGAAGCTATTCAAAGAATGAAAAGATCTTTAGATGAATTTGTAATTGATGGAATAACAACTACAATACCATTACATCAAAAACTTTTAGATCATCCAAAATTTATAAAGTCTGATTTTAACGTAAGTTGGTTAGATAAAGAAAAAATTATTTAATAACATTTAGACAACCATATATCATAAACTGGATGATCAAATAAAGTTATTGATGGACTAGATAAAAAGGTCCATCCATTATATACATAAACCTGATCATTATTTGTTAAAGTAATATCCTTAACCTGCATATATGCTGTAACTTCTGGATTATCATCAAATTCTGAGTTTTTGCATTTCAATACCTTGATTATTAAGTTTCCAAATTTAGTTTCTTCCTGAATATTTAAGGTTAATCGACTAGTTTTAGAGCTTACTTTATCCAATATTTTAATTTCAACAAAATTTAAATTATTAGCAAAAGAGTTTTTGCTTAATAGTAAAATATAAAGAGAAAAATAAAAAAAAAAATATAATTTATTTTTGCCAAGTCTTGTATTTTTTTTTTGTTGCATCTGTATTATTTTTTGGGCTATAAGCTCTATTTGATCCTGTAAGATTTTCTCTGTGAGGTTTTTGCCATTCAAATTTTTTTAAATCATGTACATTTTCAATTTTATTTGAAGTAAAATGCATCCATGAATACCATTCGTTTGGTATTTTTGACGCATCAACTTCTCCATTATAGATTACAAATCTTTGTCCTTTTTTTGTTTGATAATATTTATTTCCAAAAGTGTCTTTGCCAACTAGCTTTCCATAAAATAAGACTGTAAGTCTAGTTCCAAGAGTTTGATGATTCCACCAAGTGAAAATTTCTTTAAAGAGTGTCAACATAAAAATTTTAATAATTTTCAATTTAAAATTGTAAAAAATAAATTAGACTAAAATTATTATTTGTATATAAAATAATTCTATTGAATCACAAAAAATTTTTTTAAAGGAAATATGGCAAAATACTTAGTTGAAACTTACTACAATTGTACATTTAAAGTCAGTCATTATTTAGACAAAATCAATGATTCTGAACTAAAAAATTTAGAAAAGAGAGAAGACGGAAAGTACGAAATAATAGATGTTAAATTAGATAATAGAAAAACAAAAAACCTGGAAAAAGGTAAAAGTGATTCCAAACTTAAAGATAATGAAAATGGAAGTCTAGATTTAATATCTGAATTAAAAACTAATTCAAAGATTAATAATTTTACATCTAAAAATATTTCAAATGATAGTAGCAAAAGATTTGGTATGCCTGATAGAAGAAAAGGTTATATTCAAAAAGCAACTATTGGAGACCATAAAGTGTATCTCCATACTGGAGAATATGAGGATGGAAAAATAGGTGAAATATTTATTGATACCAGTAAAGAAGGAGAATTAGTAAAAGCGTTAATGAACAACTTTGCAATTGCAATCTCTCTTGGATTACAATACGGAGTTCCTTTGGATGAATATGTTAATGCATACGTAGAAACAAAGTTTGAGCCATCAGGTAAAGTTAATGGAAACGATAGAATTTTAACCGCTACATCAATTCTTGATTATATATTTAGAGAATTGGCTATTTCTTATTTAAATAGAGAAGATCTCGCTCATACACCATCGATTGGGACATCTGATAGACCTGGTAATGTAAATTCTGAAGATGAATTAAATAATGAACATCAAAATCAACTTTTAAAAATCGTTAAAGATATATCTAGTAAAGGATTCTTGAGAAGTAATTACAAAAAAAAATTAGTCGATCTATCTGATATAAGGTTAAACCTAAAAGGAAAAAAATAATTAATTATTTTTTTTTATCGTTAGATTGAGTTCTTTTAATTGCTCAACGTCAACATCCGATGGTGCATTCATCATTAAGTCTTGAGCATTTTGGTTCATTGGAAACATTGTAACTTCTCTTATATTTTTTTCTCCAGCTAACAGCATTATTATCCTATCAATACCTGGAGCAATTCCACCATGAGGAGGTGCTCCGTAACTTAAAGCATTAATCATGCCACTAAATTTTTCATCAACTGTTTTTTTATCATATCCAGCTATTGAAAATAATTTATACATTAATTCAGGGATATGGTTTCTAATAGCGCCAGAAGATAATTCAACTCCGTTGCAAACAATATCATATTGATAAGCTTTAATTTCTAATGGTCTTGATAAGTTTAAACTTTTTAAATCTCCTTGGGGCATAGAGAAAGGATTATGGCTAAAAATAATTTTTTTAGTTTTTTCATCTTCTTCAAACATTGGGTAATCAACAATCCAACAAAATGCAAACACGTTGTTATTTATTAGTTTTAGCTCATTTGCTAATTTATCTCTCGCGATAGAAAGTATTTTCTCAACTTCTTTGATTTTGCCACATGCTAGAAAAATACTGTCACCTACTTCTGCGTTTGTCATTTTCATTATTTCATTTATTGATTCAGAACTAAAAAATTTTCCAACAGGCCCTTTTGCTTTTATTTCTCCTTCTTTTTCTATAGTGAAGTAAGCTAATCCAGATGCTCCTTCATCTTTTGCCCATTTATCCATACTGTCAAAGAAACTTCTTGGTTTATCTTTAGTTTTTTTTGTAACTATTGCTCGAACAATAGATCCTTTTTTTACAAGTTTATTAAAAATATCAAAACTAACATCCTCTCTTTTAAATATTTCCGTTAAGTCGCTAATAATCAAAGGATTTCTTAAATCTGGTTTGTCAGTTCCATATTTTAACATTGATTCAGAATATGATATTTTGGGAAATTTTTCATATAACAGTTTTTTTTCTGAAAATTTTTTAAAAACACTTGTCATCAATTTTTCTACTACTTCAAATATATTTTCTTGTTCAACAAAAGACATTTCAAGATCTAGTTGATAAAATTCACCAGGGCTTCTATCTGCTCTAGCATCTTCATCTCTAAAACATGGTGCTATTTGAAAATATTTATCAAATCCAGAAACCATTATAAGTTGTTTGAACTGCTGTGGTGCCTGAGGTAATGCATAAAATTTTCCAGGATTTAGTCTGCTTGGAACTAAAAAATCTCTAGCGCCTTCTGGGCTTGAAGAAGTCAAAATAGGAGTTTGAAATTCTAAAAATCCTAACTTTTGCATTTCAGATCTTATAAAAGAAATAACTTTAGATCTTAAAATTATATTTTGATGAATTTTTTTTCTTCTTAGATCTAGAAACCTATATTTTAATCTGATCTCTTCAGCATATTCTTGATCAGAAAAAACCGGTAACGGTAATTCTTTTGTTTTTCCTAATACTTCATATGAATTTATTGATAATTCAATTTCTCCAGTTTTTAAATCTTTATTTATTGTATCTTTTTTTCTCTCTAATATTTTTCCTTCAACTTTAAGTACTGTTTCTAAAGGTAATTTTTCTAAATCTTCAAAGCTTTTGTGGCTATTATCTATTACACATTGAGTTACTCCATAATTATCTCTTAAATCTAAAAACAGTAAATTTCCGTGATCTCTTTTTTTATTAATCCAGCCACTTAAAGAAACATTTTTATTTTTTTCTTTAATGGTTAATTCTCCACAGGTATGGCTTCTATATTTGTTCAAGTATTTTCCTATAATATTTCTTTAATAGTCTTAAAATCTATTGCTTTCTTTTTTTTTAAACTTAGCTCATCAACTTTATATATAAAATCAGCGATTTTACCATATGATCTGTCTATCCTTTTAATGATGAAATCAATTAATTTCTTATCGATTTGAATTTGTCTATCAGAAAAACTTTTTAGAATAATTGCAAACATCAATTCATCATCAGGATTATCAATTTGAGCGAATAAACAATTTTTTGATCTTGATTTTAAATCATTTAATTTAAAATTAATCTTATTTAGTGGATTTATTGAATTAATTATTAAAAACTTATTATCTTGATCGACTAAATTAAATATAGAATACATAAGCTTTTCATCCACATTATTTTCAAAGTTATCAATGACTATATTCTCATATAACTTTAAATTTTTGAAAATTTCATTTGAAATTTGCTCCTCATCTATTTTAATCCCTCCATTTTTATTCAAAAAAATATTTACTAAATGAGTTTTGCCACTATATTTTTCTCCATATATATTTACTATATTTTTTTCCCACTTTGGCCATTTTTCTAATATTTGAAAAGCATAGTAATTGCTTTTGCTTACATAAAAATCACTATAATTAAAATTTTGTTTATGCTTAAAATTTAGTAATAATTGATTTAAATCTTTCATTCTATTCTCCATATAGAATTACTAGTATTTAATTTAATATTAGAATTAGCAAACTCATTTATGAATTTATCTGGGGTACTATTATATATTATTTTATAAATTATTTTTTCACTAGAAAAGTTATCAATATAATAACTTGATACTAAATCAAGCTCATAAAGTTTTTTTTCTAAATTTTTAATCAATTCAGAGTCTTTTGAGCTTACCGAAAGTGTTATTGGCAATTTAATTGATATGTTGATTACATTTAATTTTTTCCATTGGTTTTCAAGTTCTAATTTTAAATCTTTAATAATGTTTTCAACTGACTGATTATTATCTGAATCAAATTTTTTATTAGATATAAATAACTTATTATTTAAATTAGTTTTTATTAATGCGCTAAAATTATTTTCTTTTTGAAAAAGTATTAAAATTATATAATCGTCTATTGCATACTTTGCAATGATTTCACTAAAATTATACTCTTCTATATTTTGTATATTTTTTTTTATTAAATTAATATCTTCTATATCTTCGTTTGGTAAAATATAGTTTAAAAGAAAATAGTTTTCATTAAATTTATTCCAATTAGTGTAAAAAATATTTTCTGAAAATAGTAAAATCTGATTTTTTTCATTATTAACTAAAATGGGTATTAAAAGAACGTTTTTATCTTTTGGAGCTGATGGAAAAATTTTTTTTTTTGATAAAAAATTAAATAATCCTTTTTTATTAAACTCTACCTCAAATCTTGAAATATATTTATTATTAATAAATTTTTCATCAATTATTGAAAATGATTCTACCAATGTATAAATAGTTTTTAAATTTGATAAATCTCTTATCTCTTTTTTATTTAGTGTAGTTATTTTTAAAACAATCTGCTCAAATGCTTTTATAAAAGCTGAATCAATAACTCCTTCTTTATTAAAATTGTTATCATATGGTTTAGATATTTCTAAATCAGTTATTTTGTAGGTATTTGCTTTAACATCAATTGTGGAAAACTTTATAAAAAATGCCAGGAAAAACAAAAAAAATATATAAACTGAAACATTAAAATTTTTTTTTATTTTAATAATATTGATCATACGTGAAAAATAATAACCTAACATATGAAAAGAGTGGCGTTAATATTAAAGCTGC
>MDSW01031864.1_pt1 | contig 21370 bp, 19 predicted proteins | sample 811171 | NCBI WGS metagenome assembly MDSW01 (sample SAMN05326641, study PRJNA326480) | marine metagenome | isolation source: seawater | place: Atlantic Ocean: North West | collected 2012 | reverse complement strand
CTTCAAGATACCTTACGGAATAGGTATGGATGACAACGCTCACGCTCGTGATTAACATCATCATAACGGCTGTGAGCCTATCAACAAGCATTCCTACTTTGAAGATAGATGACCCTTCATAGTTCAAGGTCCAAAAAGTAAATTGAACGGACCCCTGGGTTCCGATGTAAAAAAGAGTCCATACGGCAAATAGGGCCGCCGCCCATGAAGCATAGACCCCCGTCTTGGCAACCTGTGCTGCTGACATTTGGTTGCCAAAAACTTTTATTAGAATTCCAGCTAATAACGGGAATAGGAGTATTGGGAACATCATGATTCAATTACACTTCGGAGATAAAAAAACATTTGCAATATATTTAGACTTAAACCTGTTTTTTATAGATGACCGATTTTGTTTAAAGTTTCATGAAGTAAAAAAATATCGGAGATAATTAACATGAATTTACGCATGAATCCAGTATTTTTTAATAGAATTTCAATTAAAAATATTTCTACAAATTTCTTAAAATAAGTTTTCTTGTTTTTCTTGACTTGGTGGGAGTTTGTTGAAGTGTTTGTAGGCCATAGGTGTTGCGATACGACCTCTGGGAGTGCGCTGGATAAATCCGGTCTGAATAAGATAAGGTTCAAGCACATCTTCGATAGTATCTTTTTCTTCGCTGATAGATGCGGCCAGACTTTCGATGCCAACCGGCCCACCGGAATATTTTTCGATCATTGCCAGCAGAAGCTTGTGGTCCATTATGTCAAGCCCTCTTTCATCGACTTCCATCATTTCGAGAGCACTGGCAGCTACTTCGCGAGTGATAATTCCATCTGCTCTAACCTGAGCATAGTCACGAACCCGTCTTAACAGTCGGTTGGCAATTCTTGGCGTACCACGTGAACGACGGGCAATTTCATTAGCTCCTTCTGGGACGATAGTAATCTCTAGAATGCCGGCAGATCGAGTGAGAATAACCTGAAGTTCTTTCTCATTATAGTAATCCAGTCGATGCACAACTCCGAATCTGTCACGCAACGGAGAGGTGAGCAGCCCTGCTCTAGTAGTCGCTCCCACCAATGTAAAGGGTGGAAGTTCCAGTTTAATCGAGCGGGCACTTGGACCTTGACCGATCATGATATCAAGTTTATAGTCTTCCATTGCCGAGTAAAGAATTTCTTCGATAACGTTGGAGAGTCGATGAATCTCATCCACAAACAGAACATCACCTTTTTTTAGGTTGGTAAGAAGGGCTGCGAGATCGCCTGATTTTTCTATGACCGGGCCCGATGTGCTCTTAATATTTGCGTTCATTTCGGAGGCAATAATATTAGCTAGCGTGGTTTTTCCTAGGCCGGGAGGACCGTAAAACAGAACGTGATCAAGGGATTCTTCGCGCATCTTTGCTGCAGCGATGAAGATGTTTAGGTTCTCCTTAATTTTTTCTTGTCCGACATATTCCTCCATTTGGTTAGGACGAAGACTATTGTGAAACTGGGCTTCCTCGTTGTCCTCTGCCGAATCTATGAGTCTGTCTTCTTCCATTATTTTTTCCTTGGTAATGCTATAAAATATTTAAACTTTCTTTAATGATTTCTTCTAAACCGGCATCTTTGCCGTTCTGAGAATAGATTGTTTTTAGGGCTTTCTCTGCTTCCGGTTTTTTATAACCGAGGTTGAGGAGTGCAGAAAGTGCATCGTCATAAAACCCTTGTTTGGTAGGAATATAGTCAGCCGAACGGTCCATATCCAGTGTCATGTCTGCTAGCTTATCTTTCATTTCCATAGTCAAGCGTTCGGCGGTTTTCTTTCCGACTCCGGGGATAGTACTTAGTTTAGCGCAGTCATTATTCATCACTGCCGACAATAAGTCTGTAGGGGACATACCTGAAAGGATACCTAAGGCCAGTCTAGGCCCGACCTTGTTAATGGTGATGAGTTTTTGGAAAATGGTTTGTTCCTCTTCTGTTAAAAAGCCAAAAAGTTTAAACTCGTCTTCTCGTACGCGAGTATGTATTCTGAGTGAAACTGCCTGACCGATACTGGGTAGGGCGTAATAGGTGGATAGAGGTGTAAAAACCTGATAGCCCACGCCATTAACATCTATAATAGTGTGTTCGGGAGATTTGTATGTTAGCTGTCCTTTCAGGTGGGCGATCATATTTTACTTGTGAGCCTGTTTGATTTTCTGTTGCAGTCCAGCATGATGAATATGGCAGATAGCAACAGCAAGGGCGTCGGAAGCGTCAAATGGATCGGGTTTCTCTTTAAGGCGCAGCAGAGTCGAGACCATATCGCGGACTTGGTTTTTATCGGCGCGTCCATAACCGACTACCGACTGTTTCACCTCCATTGGACTGTATTCAGCAAGGTCAATGTTGCAGTTGGCGGCGGCAAGTAAGGTAACTCCTCGAGTTTGTCCAAGCTTTATCACCGTCTTCACATTGGTTGCGTAGAACAGGTCCTCAACTGCTACAACATCAGGCTTAAAACTTTCTATCGCTAGAACCAGTTCATCATAAATGATCTTGAGTCGCTCATGAAACGAATGTTTTGATGAAGTTTTTACACTGCTCCAATGCAATGCATTTAGGTCACTTTTTATTTCTTCGACGATGCCGAACCCGGTGCAGTTACTTCCCGGATCGATTCCCATAACGCGCATTTTATTTCAGCCTTGGTGAAACGATTAAATATTTGTATGGGTTATCCGTCTTCACTCATGACGGTTTTATGATTTTGGTTTTAACTATTTTTTTAAGTAAGACTTTTAGCGATCTCGCTGGTTGGAGTTTTAATTATTTTCTATGATAGCCGCCATAACGTCATCGGAAATATCGAAGTTAGAGTAGGCTTTTTGGATGTCATCGTGATCTTCCAGAATGTCCATTAGTTTGAGAAGTGCTTTACCTTTTTTTTCGTCAATGGAAACAGTGTTTTGTGGAATGCGTGTGATTTCGGCTAATTCCATCGGCACGCCTGCATCTTCCAGAGCTTTGCGTACGGCCTCGAAATTTTCAATTGATGTAGTGATCTCGTAGTGTTCGTCGACAGTTTTCAGGTCATCAGCACCAGCATCTATGGCGAGTTCCATCAGGTCGTCTTCGCTTTTGTCTTCGGTCTTAACAGTTAAGAATCCTTTTTGTTCAAACATCCAACCTACACAACCGTTTTCCCCTAGATTTCCACCAGCCTTGCCAAGAGCTGCACGTATTTCACTGACAGTACGATTTTTATTGTCGGTCATCGCTTCCAGAAAGATTGCAGCGCCACCGGGACCATATCCTTCATAGGTATGTTCTTCGTATTGAACGCCTTCTAATTCTCCTGTACCTTTTTTAATGGCACGGGTGATGTTATCTACTGGCATATTCTTACTTTTGGCGATCAAGATGGAAGTTCTAAGACGAGGATTGCCGTCAGGGTCTCCGCCACCGAGACGAGCTGCTACAGTGATTTCTTTTATGAGTTTAGTAAAAACTTTTCCGCGTTTAGCATCGGCTGCACCCTTTTTATGCTTTATACTAGCCCACTTAGAATGACCGGACATATTTTCTTCCCTTAATCAAAAAAAATTATAAACTGAGGGTAATTTAACACAATATATGATCTTCTCTCAACTTCGTATGAGCCTATGACTGAGAAAACGGTAGAAATCAAAATTTCAGGTAAAACTATCCAAGCTAAACTTGGCGAAACCATAGTTAACGCACTTTGGGAATCGGGAATAGCCGATAGTGTCAAGACAGGTTGTGCTGGAGGAGTCTGTGGAGCCTGCACTGTTACTTTACGCTATTCTGATGGAAGGCAGGGGGGTACAGAACTAGCCTGTATGAAGGCGGTGGACGCCGAAATGGAGGTATTCCCCTGTCCCGTCGAGCCAGATGATCCTGTGATGCCAGTTTCTCATCCAGAACTTTCTCATTTGCAGTCGGCGTTTCCTACCTTAAACCGATGCACTAAATGTGGAAGCTGTACCAATTCCTGTCCAATGTCTATCCCGGTAATGGACTCAGTTTTACGCATGCAAAAGGGTGAGTTTCAAGCTGTGGCAGAAGATTTTACTACTTGCATCCATTGCGGGCTATGCCGTTTTGTTTGTGAAGACAAAGTCAAACCACATACTATGGGCCTCTGGCTGCGCCGCTCTCTTGGTCTAAGTAGAGAGGCTAAAATAGAAAAAAATGAGGATAATAGTGATTGGGAATACCTGCTCGATGAAGATCCTGAAGCGAGACTAGAAAAAGCCCGCCATTATCGTCGTAAGGGGAACCTATGATGCAGTGGGCGATTGAGTCTCTCAAAAAGCTCGAAAGTTCTCGTCGGGATCGAGCTAATAAACCTGCTCCATTGCCTGGCTCATCGGAAGCGGAGGTGCTTCTAAAAACATATCATCCTGATTACTTGGGTAACAAACGACAGTTGTCTGTTGGTCCCAATGCCGGAGATCAGAAGGTTCCTTTAGAGCTTGCCCAGCTCCTAGAAGGGGATAGTTCTATAGACAATCTTCCCAACCCAGAAATCGAAACTGATGTTTTAATCATAGGTGGTGGCGGAGCAGGTGCGGCAGCTGCTCTTACACTAGAAGGCTCGGGGCTCGACGTTCATCTAGCCACCAAGCTAAGGCTCGGCGATTCTAATACGGTGATGGCTGAAGGAGGCATCCAGTCGGCTCTTGGTCCTGAAGACTCGCCAAGACGGCATTTTGCTGATGCTCTAGTTGGTGGGCACGGTGACAATGATCCAAATTTACTGAAGATTCTTTGTGAACAGGGGCCGGAAAGCATTCGTTGGTTAAGTCAACTTGGATGCTTATTTGATCAAAATGAGAAAGGACGGTTTCGTTTGCGCGGTGGTGGTGGTACTTCGGTGCCACGTGTTTTGGCTTGCAGAGATTATACGGGTCTAGAGATCATGCGCGTGTTGAAAGATGCGGTGCGCCTTACCAGCACCAAATTGATGGAAGAACATGTGGCGATGGAATTGGTCGATGATGGCAATGGTAGAGTGACAGGTGCCATTCTGTTTGACCGAAGTGCCAGTAAAACAGTTTGTATTTCAGCGAGGGCAGTGATTTTGGCTACCGGTGGTAGTGGGCAGATACGTTTACAGGGATTCCCAACTAGTAATCATATTGGTGCGACTGGTGATGGTCTAGTTCTTGCCTACCGGCAAGGATGTCGCCTTATTGATCTTGACAGCTATCAGTACCACCCTTCAGGAGCCAGTTATCCTGAAGCTTTGGCAGGACAATTGGTTACCGAAGCAGTCCGGTCGATGGGAGCTCAGGTAGTCAATGCCGAAGGCGTTCAATTCATCGATGAGATGGCTTATCGCGATGTGTTGGCTGCAGCTATTATTAAGGAAATCGTCAAGGGAAGAGGTGTTAAAACTCCGCATGGAAAGTCAGGGGTCTGGCTCGATACCCCGATGATAGATTTGAAAAAAGGACCAGGGACACTGGCTCATCAGTTTCCCGGATTGATTCACCGTTTTGAACGATATGACATTAACCCAACGAAACAACCGATTCTTATTTATCCAACATTGCATTATCAGAACGGAGGTATTCGTGTTGATTCGGAATGTAGAACTGATATTGCCGGACTTTGGGCCTGTGGAGAAGTGACCGGAGGATTGCACGGTAAAAATCGTCTTATGGGAAACTCTCTTCTAGATATTACTGTATTTGGCCGAAGGTCGGCACAATCGGTTCTCGACAATATTCCCAAACGAGGAGCTACAACCCTCACAAACTTAAAAAGATTTCGAGAAGAACTGACAAAAATAGAGAGCCCAGAGGTGTCTCCTAAATTTTTTCCGGATGCTTCGGGAATGAAATTAAAAGCAATAAAAATAGAAGAAAAATCAGAAAAGGAAATCTCCAAATTTGAGCCGCGTAATCCCTTTAACTTTTAATAATACTTATTGATGGATTCCTTTTTCTCGGCTGATGGATTAAAAGTTTTTGCCTTGCTGGTAGTTTTTATCGCTATACTGCTAGTTCGACACAAACGACAACACCGGTTAGCTGGTGATCCTATAGTTGTAAAAGATCAACTTGAAAGATTGGGGGGCAATTACACTGTTCTATCTGATATTGTGGTGTCTGCCGAGCTAGGAATGAATGATGTGAGTCATGTGGTGGTTTCAACCTATGGAGTATTTGTTCTTACCATTAAAACTGAGGTTGGAAAAATTTACGGCCGCGAAAAGGATCGGGAATGGCATGTCAAAAAGGATGTTTTGTATAACCCGTTATGGGAAAACCGCAAGCATGTTAACGCTCTGGAGAAAGTGATCGGCTCAGTTTGGTTTATTCCTGTTGTCGTGTTTACAAGGGCAGTTTTAAAAGACGATTTTGGTAAGCATGTTATTAAACTCAAGGAGTTAATTCCCTTTATTGAAAAACATAATGTGCCCCGATTGTCTGACGACAAACGGCGAGAAATATTACAAAAACTTACCACTGCACATGGAGGTAGTTAGTAAAAATATTTAAATTGAAATTTTAAAGGGTTTCTTGTGAAAATTTTTCTTTTAAATAAAGTCATCTCTAACTATCTGCTTTTTTCGTTGTAGCAAAGCCATAGAGCTTTCAGGGTCAACTTTAAAGCATCCGGCTTTTTATTCCCCTCAGTTTTCTGATTAATTGTAATTAATACTAAAAAACTCATTTAACCATTAAGCTATTTAAAAAAATGGTTATAATTTTAATTTTTTGGCTTGCTTTGAATTTGTAAGCTAAAGTTTACGTTTTGAATGTTTGAGTATATAGATTCTCTTAGATGCCAGGGTAGTAAATAGGAGTGGGGAAGATATTTTTTCGATAAATGAAATAAATGCTTTAGAATAATAATCATTAGTTGAATTAGAATTTGAAATAGGAGTAAAGATGAAACGGCTAGTAACTTTATCGGTATGTCTTTTTGGGTTTTGGTTAATGCTGAGTGGGTATTCTTTGGCCGTTTCAAAAAAGTTTTTATTCCCACCGTCGAGCTATAAGCCACCTTGTGATATATCTAAAACAACGATTTGTACTATAGAAATCTGGCTTGGCCACAAACATAAAAAAAAGAAAAAAGATATTAAGAGTTTTTTAAAATCCAAGTCGATTAAAGTGTTGGGTCATACTATTCAGTTCTGGAGACGTGGTAACGGGCACCCCCCAACAAATATTGCTATTGGAAGTGCAGTCAGTGCTGCAGATGCTCGCATGGTAATTGACTTTGCTCTAAAGTATAACGATGAGTTAAATGGGCTAATTTTACGACCTCTCAATCCACCGAATTATGTTGCTGTCGCCACCTCAGCTTGGGACGAGATGTCGGAAGTCGCGATCACACCGGCAGACCTTAAAAAGTTGCGAGACCCAAAACTAACTACAGAAGACTTCCATTCTCTTTATTATGAGCTCACGAACGAGGGAAACGTTCAGAATAAATTCTATTAGCCAGCTAGCGGAAGGTTGGAGTAGGACGATATCCTTAAAGTAGACATTTAACACATCTGCTTTTTTTGATGGAATAGTTTCGTTTGCTCGCCCGGGTTTGAATGACAAAAATTTTTTGTGTCGAGATACTCCTATTCTTTTCAAAAAATGTTGGCAGATTGTACTAGCGTCAATTGAGGGGTTTGACAAATGGGATAGGATTTGCTAGAAGCTAAGCCTTTGAATTATAAAAAATTTTACTTTTCAGGAATGTAAGTATGCTTGATTTAGCATTTGCTATGGCTCCACCACCAGATGGGGCAGATCCCGGCGGAGGAAGCTTGTTGGCGTTATTGCCACCAATGATCATGATGTTCTTGATCTTCTATTTCGTGCTTATTCGTCCACAACAAAAAAAACAACAGGAAGCACGTAAAATGGTGGATGAGCTGAAAGAAGGAGATACAGTTGTAACCTTGAGCGGCATTCACGGAACCATTAAAAAATTAAAAGATGATACGGTCATGTTGCAAGTCGCTGACAACGTCCGGGTCAAAATAAACCGTTCTTCCATCGGTACGAAGAAAGACTAAATTGAGGTATGGGGTCTTGAATAATGTATAAGGATCTTAAATGGAAAATTCCTTTGATACTTGGTGTGCTGCTCGGCGCAGTATGGCTATCGTACCCTCTGAAGGAAAAAATTGCGCTTGGTCTTGACCTGCAGGGGGGTATGCATCTGGTGCTTGAAGTTAAGGTAGAGAAAGCAGTTGAGGCTAGTCTTGACAGAATAGCAGATGATATCAAACGAGATATTACTGAAGAAGATTTGGAAGTCGACCGAGTCAAAGTCCTTTTCTCAACTCGACAAGTTAATATTCGGATGGTTGATAATCTTGATCTTCCACCAGTTAAAACAATTCTGGGGAATTATCCATTCTTAAGTATGGTCAGTGAAGATTCTGACCGACTTGGACTGGTTTATCAGATGACCCTAGACCAAGTTAAGCAAATTGAACAAAATGCAGTGAGTCAGGGGTTAGAGACAATCCGAAATAGGGTAGACCAATTTGGCGTATCTGAACCGACTATTCAGGCTCAAGGAGAAAATAGAATTTTGGTGCAGTTACCCGGTGTGAAAGATCCGGAACGAGCTATTAATCTTATTGGAAAAACGGCTCGACTTGAATTTAAACTTTTAGACGAAGAAAACAGTTTGCAAAAGGCGCTGGCTGGGGATATGGATGAAGAGTCTGAGATTTTAAACCAGCGAATAGTAGACAAAGAAACAGGTGCTGTTACTAAAGAACCTTTCCTTTTAAAGAAACGTACGGTTTTGACAGGTGAAACCTTGACAGGTGCTGAAGTTAGATTTGATTCAGACTTTAATGAGCCCTATGTTGCTCTGAATTTCAATAGCGTTGGAGCTATGATTTTTCAACAGGTAACACGTGAAAATATTAAGAAACGTCTTGCGATAGTTTTGGATGATAACGTTTATTCGGCACCGGTTATCCAGGATGAAATCGCTGGCGGACGTGCACAGATAACGGGTCGCTTTACTTCAGAAGAAGCAAGAGATTTGGCCATCATTCTTAGAGCAGGTGCTCTTCCAGCACCAGTTATCATTCTTGAAAATAGAACAGTAGGACCATCATTAGGTCAGGATTCAATTAACAAAGGAATTACATCCATAATTTATGGTGGCCTCGTTGTTGTGGCATTCATTGCTGTTTATTACAAGTTATCCGGCATTATTGCGGTAATTGCATTGTTTCTTAATATAGTTCTTCTTGCAGGGGCGTTAGCTTATTTTGGCGCAGCTTTGACACTTCCGGGTATCGCGGGAATTATTCTCACCGTTGGCATGGCGATTGACGCTAATGTTCTTGTATTTGAGCGTATCCGTGAGGAGCTAAGAATTGGTAAAACAGTTAGGGCCGCCATTGATGCGGGTTTTTCCAAGGCTTTTCGCACTATTGTCGATGCAAATATAACAACTTTCATCGCCGCTGTGGTTTTATTTCAATTTGGTACGGGCCCAATTAAAGGTTTTGCTATTACTTTATGCATAGGAATTGCCGCGAGTATGTTCACAGCAGTTTTTGTGAGTAGAACTATTTTTGACGGAACTATGAGTCAGAGAAAACTGGATAAGTTAAGTATATAAACTATGAAAATCATTAGCAGCGAAACCCATTTCGACTTCATGGGTAAAATTAAAATAACTCTTGCTATCTCAGGGTTGATGATTCTAGTTGGTTTGACTTCTATTGTCATGTCAGGTGGGCTCAAGTATGGTATCGACTTTTCTGGAGGGACTCTGGTTCAACTTCAATTTAAAACCCCGCCGAATATAGAAGAGATCAGGGGTGGGCTGAAGTCTATAGGGTTGGGTGAGAGTACCATTCAGGAGTTTGGAACTAAACGTGATATTCTCATCCGAGTGCAGCGTTCAGAGGAAAAGCTTGAGGCTGTGGGGTCTAAAATCCGCAACAGTCTGGGTAAAAAGTTTAATAAACAAGATATTACTGTCGAAAGAGTTGAAATGGTGGGGCCGAAAGTGGGCAGTGACTTGAGGGAAAAAGCACTCCTTTCTATATTGTACGCCGTCATCGGTATTGTGATTTATATTTCTTGGCGATTTGAGTTGCGTTATGCAGCTGCCGCCATCATTGCTCTCGTTCATGATGTTTGGGTTACTATGGGAGCGTTTTCGCTATTTGACAAGGAGTTTACTCTTGTTATCGTTGCGGCATTTTTAACCATCATTGGTTACTCATTGAACGATACCATTGTTGTTTTTGACCGCATTCGCGAGAACCTCCGACGTAAAGGAAAAAACACACTTGCTCAAACCATTAATATAAGTATAAACCAGACATTGAGCCGAACACTCCTCACCTCAGGTACAACTTTGCTCGTAGTGCTTTCTTTGTTTTTCTTTGGCGGAGAGATCATTCATGATTTTTCTTTTGCCTTACTGGTAGGTGTTTTGGTTGGAACGTACTCATCCATTTTTATAGCTAGCGTATTTTTGGTTTTCTTGGACTCGCGACGTCGAGCCTAAAGTCGTTATTTGCGAGCCTGAGTAACACCTCACTTAATTCCATATAACTGCATCTACCTTGGGCTTTGCTGGAATCAGTTGCAATTTTATTCGGGCCCGTGCTAAATTCCTCAATGGGTTAACCAAGCTTTCGCTTGTTAGCACACAGTTTTAGTGGTTAAAAAAACTATTGATTACTCCTTTCTCTTCTCAGGTGTTTAAGTCTAATAAATAGAGAGTGCTAATATGACCATTTCCCCCAAACTTCAACTTCAGCAATTGATCCTTCTTCAAAAACTGGATGATGAAATTGTAGAGCATAGAAATCAACTTGCAGACATCCCTGTCCAAATAGACTCTGAATTTAAAGAACTAGAAGATAAAAAGAAAATCCTTTCAATTGCTAAAGAAGAAATAGACACGCTTCAAAAAAATCGTAAGGCAATTGAATCAGAAGTTCAGGGTGAAAATGACCATATGGCGAAAGCTAAGACTAAACTTCCTGCCGTAAAAACCAATAAGGAATATACTGCTATTCTTTCTGAAGTGGATGCGATTAAGAAGAAAGTTGAGGGGCTGGAAGATAAAGAACTGGAAATCATGGAAGTTCTTGAAGATAAGCAAAAGGGACTTCCAGCAATCGAAAAAAAATGCAAAGAAGAAGATTCCCATTTTCAGGAATACAAAACAAAAAAAGCTGATGAATTGGATAGGGTGACGAAAGAGATGAATCCTTTGTTAGCCAAGCGTGAAACTGTGAAAAGTCAAATCGACACGGTGATATTTCAACGTTATGAAAAAGTCGCTAAATCTCGTGGTGGGAAGGCAGTAGTTTCTTTACAGGAAAATATTTGTCAGGGCTGTTTCCAGCAGATTCTTCCTCAGATGGTGATAAATGTTAAAGTTGGCGAATCAATTCATCAGTGTTCAAGTTGTCTATGTTTTTTGTATTGGGAAGAAGTTTCTGAAACCGTGATGCCGAAGTAAACCGGGTGACCGCTGTTTCGGCTTTATGGCCGGGAGAGAGGAAAGTCCGGGCTCCACAGGGCAGGATACTCCGTAACACGGAGTGAGGGTAACCTTAAGGAAAGTGCCACAGAAAATACACAGCCTACCCGACCTCGTGTTGGCGGCAAAGGTGAAAAGGCGAGGTAAGAGCTCACCAGTACCGTTGGTGACATCGGTAGCTTGGTAAACCCTATCCGGAGCAAGATCAAATAGGAAAGTGTTTGAGGACGGCTCGTCCGATACTTTCGGGTTGATTGCTCGAGCTTGTTGGTAACAGCAGGCCTAGATTAATGGTCACCACTTCATGTCTAATGAAGCACAAAACCCGGCTTATGGTTTACTTCGGCGACTCTATTCTGATTCATTCCCGGTGGCTGTTATATTCTTCCCATAGTGTTTGGTTATGAAAAAAGGTTAGCTAGTATTGGATATATCTTCTCGGCAAATAGTCATTTTATACTTATAGATTAAAGTGATTTCCACTTTTACCCCCACCCTATAGGTTATACGTAGTATTTTTATTTTACGAATAATCTTTCCCAATAAACAGAGAAAGTCCTTAATTTCAAGGGATAATAAGCCGTAAACAATACATAAGGCATCAAAGTTATTGGTGTAACACCCCAATGGCAATAGGGTGTTAGTACCTTGAGGTTTCTTTTGTTTAAAATCATTTTATCGATAAGCTTAAAAGATTATGATATACCCTGCTAACTCCCTAAAGCTTTGGTGTGCAATTTTTGCTTTTTTTGGCCTGTGTCTTATGGCCTCTTCTGCCTTTGCTGATGTAACCTCTATGTCTGCAATAGATAGCAAAAGATTGATGAATCGCCAGCTAACCTCGAGTGTAGGGAAAAACCATTCAAGGAATCTTCCTCCAGAATATTTTTCTATGAATCTATTGTCTGAAGAATTCACCTTTGAAGGTGATGAACGACTTCTAGAAGAAAATAACAGCTATTCTTATACTATTGGAGATAGAGTAGCACCTACAAGTTTGCGAGGAAAAATCAAGTTGGGGGGTGATTACTTTAAGGATATATTTACAGATGCCGGTTATGCAGCTTCATCTCCAAGTCGCTGGGAAAAATCTGACTGGGTCACTGCTTCCATTTTGGCAGGTTTCACTGGGGTATTTTTTCTTTTGGATGATGAAATAAAAGAAGGCTTTCAAGATGTCAGAAACACAACCACTGATGATTTGTCAGCAATTTTTGAGCGTTTTGGGAATGGGACATTCACTATACCCGCCTTGGCGGGACTTTATCTTTATGGTCGATTTGGAGAGGATGATAAGATCGAAAGAACTGCTCTTCTAGCCACTGAAAGTTTTTTGGTCTCAGGGTTATTCTCTACGATTCTAAAGGTAAGCGCGGGAAGACACAGACCTTCAAAGGAGAATTCTGCTGATATTTTTGATGGCCCCAGTATCAGTAATAAATCATTTCCTTCTGGCCACACCACAACCGCCTTCTCTCTTGCAACGGTGGTGGCAAGTGAATATGATCATATCCCGCTGATAGCTCCTGTTTCATATGGCCTAGCTACACTAACAGGTATTTCTCGGTTGAATGATAATAAACATTGGGCCTCAGATGTGTTTTTTGGTGCAGCACTCGGGTATTTCACCTCAAAAACCATTCTCAAACTTCATAGCAACAAAAAAGGTCAACACTTTACCATCTACCCCCATGCTGACCATAGAAGCGGCGGTTTAATTTTGTCGACTCGATTTTAAAAAATGCTGATAACTGGAGCTTTAATATATAAAAAATGTCATTGATTTTCCGCCCAAATGGTTAGTTTTTCACGAAAGATTTTTGCATTATGCCTTACATCAACTGGAAAATTAGGGTGAAAAAGTATTTTTTTGATGACTCGAGTTTGTGGTGAGGTAGCCGCGATTTCCAGCAATTCACTGATAAAAATTCTTCTATCTTTATTTAATCTACTCTTATTTTCTGGTTCTATAATTATCACAGGCTCTCGGTAACTACCGGAACCTATACCTACTAAAGCAGAACGCCTGACATCGGGATGTCTGTTAAATATCGCTTCGCAGGGAATGGTGAATAGAGTTTCTGTGTGAGTAAAGACACGATGGTTTTTTCTTCCACAGAACCAAAGTCGGTTTTGCTCATCCCATTTACCTAAATCACCCATCCTGTGCCAGAAAGTTTCGCCATCTGGGATTTTAGTTAGATGAGTAATATTTTCGCAATTTAAATAGGTTTTAGTTACCCAGGGAGCCTTCACGACAATTTCTCCTATTTGGCCTTTAGGTACTTCTAGACCACCCTCCCATTTAAGAATAGGTTCTTCTGAAATGGGTATAACCTTGACTTCTGCTTCGGGAACGGGTCTACCTATGCAGGTTCCTTGACCCTTTTCTGAATGTGCCCAAGTGTCATCAATAATTTCCTGTCTCTCTATTGAAGTTATAGGGAGAGCTTCGGTGGCTCCATAGGGAGTCAGAACTTTGCAGCTGGGGTCTAAAATGGATTCAAAGCGTTTAAGCAAGTTTCCGGAGACAGGGGCACCTGCAATCAGAATACGCTTTAGAGAAGTAAGTCGTATTAGATTTTTCTGACAATAACGGCTAACCGTATCCCAAAGAGCTGGGGAACCAAAACTACTGGCGATTCTATGAGTCTGGATAGGGCGGATAATATTCTCAGGGTTTACTTTTGCTGGACAGGTCGGATCCATATCAGGAATAACGCTGGTTACTCCCATTCCTGCATTGAACAAACCAAACAGAGGAAAAGTAGGTAAATCTTTTATTTTCGGGAGAATACCAAAATGTTCGCGAAGAATTCGAGTTTGCTGGTTAAACATGTAATGAGTGTAAAGTACGCCTTTTGCAGGCCCAGTACTACCACTGGTAAATAAAACAGCCGCCGTCTGATCTTCAAGAACTTCAGCCATTTGATAATCGGTTTGTCCGCTTCTTTTAATCTGACTCATAGTTAGGCCAGACCAGCACCATTTTCTTCCAACAGTCACTGATAGTTGAATCGACTTGAACGCAGAAGGAAATAGAGTTTTTATGGCATGTACTAAAGGAATTCCGATGATTCCCCGAGGCGCGGACTGTTGGATGCAATGTAGTACATTCTTTTTTCCCATCCCGGGATCAATTAGGACGGGAACTGCTCCGGCCTTAAATAGTGCAAAGGCGAGAGTTACGAATATGGTCCCATATGGAACCATCAACAGTACCCGGTCTCCTGTTTTCATTCCGTTGTGGAGAAGACCAGAGGCAATTAAACTACTCTCTTTGTCTAATTGTTTGAAGGTGACTTGGGTTTTATTCCGCATTTCAATGATTGCGGATTGATCCGGAGTTTCTCTTGCCCAATACGCAAGACTAGCAGCAATGTTAAAGGACGTCATAGTTCGCTATGGCAAGTTAAGAGCTGCTTTGACCAAATGCAGAGTCACTTTTTTTTTATTTATATAAGACTGCTGGTTAATAGACTTAACGGCACTTTGAATAGATATAAAGTCTCGGGGAATACGAGACAATAAAAAATGAATGATGGGTTCGGGTAAGTTTAAATTGAGATCTTTTGCCAGCTTTATAATGATTTTGGCTGTCGTGATATCATCAATATCTTTTATTTCCGTAACCATTCCCCACTGAAACCTTGATATCAGGTAGCTTTCGATGGTAGAGGTTTTGTCAGGGGGTAGGTTGGCGGTGAATGCAAGCTTGCCACCTTTTTCTATAATCTGGTTGTAAATATGATAGAGCTTTTCCTTTGCTGTCGGTGACGGGGCAATACCTTCAACATTATCCATCAGAAAAAAATCAACGTCTATAAGTTGTTCGAGAGTTTGTTGGGCAGATGACCTGTTTTCCATCTTATTTGCGAAATCATTACCCTGTATACAAACGGCGCGTAATCCTTTTTCTGCGGCGTGATTGCCTATCGACAAGAGTAAGTGAGTTTTACCTAGGTTTTTTTTTCCGAAAATATAAAGCGCTTGAAAGGCAACCTTCTTGCCAGAGCAGAACTCCTTTGCTGTTTCAAAAGCAATACGTGAACCGTTAGAAACCACAAAGTTGAGGAAACTGTATTCAGGGTGAGATGGGAAGTTTAAGAGTAGCTGTCGGCCAGGTTTTTCGGTCATAATTTTTCCGGGATAGGCCCCAGTGAAATGCTGTCAGACCAAGGTTACCAAGGGGGGATATGCCTGGGGTTATTTTGGGCCCGCTTGAATTTCAATGAAAACTTGACCCATCTTAGAGCTCATCATCACTGTACAAACCCAACCTTCTTTTTGATAATTTAAGACGGTGGTTTCATGTTTGATAGCGTTAACAAGTTTCCATCCTTTGTTGAGCATTTCGTTTTCATAAAAGTTTACGACACCATCAAAATCACTCCAACCAGTATAGATAAATCTGCCAACCTTAACAGATCCAGTTCCGGACTCATAAATAAAAGACTTGTTAGAGTCGAATGAATACCCTTGGGGATATGGGATGTCTGAAAAAGGATATACCATTTTAGGGGGAGGTGGTGGCGCGGGGGGTTTTGCGACATTTAATTTCTCTAATGTCGAGCATCCATAGATAAAAAGCCAAGCTCCAAATAGTAAAAACAGTAACAGTCTTTTAACCATTAATACCTCCTCCTAAATAGACAACCAATAAGCCTACCATCATGAGGCAAAAACCCACCACCCTTAGTATGTTATCTGGTGTGTTCGGGATTTTACGCGCAAATGACTTCACCTGTTCCGGAAAGCAAAAATAAGGGATTCCTTCAAAGACCATCATTAAGCCGAGTGCGGAAAGGAACAAGCTCATATATTCGCTCGATTATAAACGGGAAAAAACATTGGCACAATTCTTATTTTGATATTTTCAGTTCTTAGGCAGGTCATAGAAATCCAAGTTCTCTTTGAATAAAACAGAATCTCCCTTGGTGAGAAGAAGCTTCCGTAAGGTTGATCGGCTATTTACCTTGTTAGGTATATCAGGGTTGGACTAACTCAAAAATTCATAGCCTGATGCGATTATCTTTTATCTTATGAGACTAGTCAATATATAATTAGCTGTACAAAGCCATTGAAAAATCGGCTTTTTCCCGAGGGGTTTGATGTTGTAAATAAACGAAAAAGCATTATATAATCGACTTTCAATTTTACTTTTAAAAAATCCATTTATTATTTGATCAATGAGTATTTTGTTGAGTAAATGATCATTGTTGATTTTTTTATGAACGGATTTAAAAAGAACCAAGATTTATTTGAGTTTTTAGAGTTGAATACTTAAAAAAATAGAATTTAGATTAATTTTTTTTAACTGAAATGCATGTTGCTAAAGATTAAGCTATATATAGTAAATGCTCCTTAAATGCTAGAGCTTGGGCTCTGTTGCCGGAGAGCTACTTTTTGCGCAACTTTTATTTTCCATTGTTTGTCAAATGAGGATTAGAAAACATGCTTAAATCTTTTGTCGGTTATGCCCGCTTAACTTCACTGGTTTTTGTTTTTTTGATTTCCCTAGTTATTTCTCCGGAGATTCTTCTTGCTTTAAGCAGTAATACTCAGCCACTTTCTAGTAATATTTTTGTGCAAATCGCTAAAAAGCAAAACCCGGCGGTAGTAAATGTAAGCATCAAGGGCAAGGCGGAGGTTGCGCCCCAGAGGAATTTCCCTGCACCTCGCCCTGGTCCTCGTCGCGGACCCCGCCGTGGCCCAGGACAGGACAAGTCTCCCGATTCTTTCCGTGATTTTTATGACCGTTTTTTCAACGAACGCCCAAATCAAAATCAAAAGCCTAAACGAGGTATGGGTTCTGGGTTTGTAATCGACAAAGAAGGTCATATTCTCACCAACTATCATGTTATTGAAGGTGCCGATGAAATTGTAGTGATGCTTGAGAGTGATGGAAAAGAAAAAGAATATTCCGCTACTTTAATAGGTTCAGACTCTAAAACGGATATTGCTTTGATTAAAATCAATCGTAAACCTGGAGATAATACAGAATTCCCTTTTCTAGAACTAGGTAGTTCTGAAAATCTTGAGGTGGGAGAATGGGTAGTGGCTATTGGTAACCCTTTTGGCCTAAGTCATACTGTTACAGTGGGTGTGGTGAGTGCTCTGGGTAGGAGTATTGGTGCGGGTCCTTATGATGAGTTTATTCAAACAGATGCTTCTATAAACCCTGGTAACAGTGGTGGGCCACTTATAAATATTGATGGGCAAGTGATCGGGATCAACACAGCAATCATTTCAGGAAATGCGGGTGGAAATGTAGGGATTGGGTTTGCAATTCCTATAAATATTGCTAAGGGAATTTTAAAGGATTTAAAAGAAAATGGATCTGTAACTCGAGGTTGGTTGGGGGTTATGATTCAAAAAATCACTCCTGAGTTGGAAAAATCTTTTAGCCTCAACCAAAGTGAAGGTGCACTTGTTGGTGACGTTATACCAGATGGCCCTGCTGCTAAAGGGGGTATTAAGCGTGGCGATGTTATCATTAACTTTAATAATCAACCTGTAAGTGACATGGAAGATCTACCAAAAATTGTTGCGGCAACAAATCCTGGTTCAGCGGTCGATGTTGAGGTGATTCGTGATGGTGCCAGAAAAATACTTCGTGTTACCATAGAAGTACTGAAAGATTCACAGGAGTTGTTAGTGGCCAAGGCTGACCTTCTTGGTCTTCAGGTTCAAGATATTACCGAGGAGTTGGCGGAAAGCTTGAAATTGCAAGGTGTGGAAGGAGTTCTGGTTTCAGATGTTGTTGCTGGAAACCCTGCTTCAGAAGCAGGGATTCGCCGAGGAGATGTTATCTCAGAAATGAATCGTTCTCCGGTCAAAAATATAGGTGATTATCAGAACCTTTTAGCATCTGTCAAAAAGGGGTCTTCTGTTCTGTTTCTCATCAAGCGTGGTGGAACTACCATATACATTGCTGTTAAAGTCGAATAGATGGTTGTTTTATTCTCTTGTTGTTGGTAATACCTGTAATGGAGCTTTGCCATTCTGAAGCGAACTCTGATTCAAAGCGTAGGTTTGTATGAAAAAGGGGGGTGACGATTTCTTGATAATCTAACCCCTTAATCTCTTTCACTTTCTCACCCCTGATTGAGTGTGCTTGTTTCTTCAAGGTTTTTCTGGGCTTTTATTTTATTTGTTATGCTTGGCCAGTCCTTGGTCTTTGCTGAACAGAGCTATAATCGCAGAACCCCTCTAGTGCGAGCTGTAGAGAAAGTTAGCCCGGCTGTTGTTAATATTTATACTACAGAAATTTCTCGATCTGCACGTAACCCTTTCAGAAGTTTTGGCAATAATTCATTTGACCAGTTCTTCAAAAGATTCATTCCTCCCATAGAAAGTCAAAGGCGTAGCCTTGGTTCTGGAGTTCTCATCGATGGTGAAGGATTTATATTAACTAATGAGCATGTGATTGCCAAAGCTGCAAAAATTCATGTCATCTTGAGCGATAAGCAGGAGTTCGATGCCACAGTCATCGGTGCGGATGTTAAATCTGACTTGGCTATAATCAAAATTACTTCAGCAAAGCCCTTGCCCTATGTTCAAATGGGTCGGTCTGATGATTTGATGATAGGGGAGCAGGTGTTAACTATTGGTAATCCATTTGGCTTGCAACATACCGTTACGACTGGAATTATTAGTGCATTAAACCGAAATATTGAGGCTGGAGACAACACGGTCTTCACTGATTTTATCCAGGTCGATGCTTCGATTAACCCCGGAAACAGTGGTGGCCCATTACTGAATATTAACGGTTCTTTGATAGGTATTAATACAGCTATCTATCAAAAGGCCGAGGGAATTGGGTTTGCCATTCCCATCGATCATGCCAAGCGCATTGTCGATGAGTTGATACATTATGGAAAAGTACGACGTGGTTGGTTGGGGGTTTCTGTTCAGGAGCTAGATGCTCAGCTCTTGCGTCATTTTAAGTTGGATCGACAAAGAGGGGTGCTGGTTGTTGGCGTTGCCAATAATAGTCCAGGCGGTAAAGCAGATTTGAGGCGCGGGGATATAATAGTGGCCATTGATAATCATGAGGTAAAGGATAAGTCTGATTTTAGGGGCCGCATGGCTTCTTATACTGTGAACAGTTCAATTCGATTTTCCATATTACGTGATGGAAAAGTGATGGGGCGCAGAGTTCGTGTCACCTCCATTCCTGAAAGTTATGTTGAGGAGTTCACTTTCATCTGGCTTGGCCTAAACTTACAAGAGAACAATGAACACTTTGCTCGGTCAAATAGGCTGGCGACTTCTAAGGGAATGGTAGTCACTGAGGTGGTTCCTAAAAGTACCGGTGGACGAATTGGTATTAGTCCCGGTGATATTATACGGCAAATGAATCAGACGCGTGTTGATAGTGAAAAAGATTATAATAAGGCCGTTGCAGAAATAAATAACCCGGATCGCATTTTACTTTTGATTCAGCGTGGACGGCAGGGGTATTATTTGACTCTAGAGCCCTGAAGAAATACGTTACTATGAGAATTAGAATAGTGATTTTAAGTAATCTGGTTACTTCCTTTAAATAAAGGTCCCTTAAACTTTCTCTTTCATGATTGGAAGTAGGGGGATTTCACTTCTTTATCCCTTCTACCTTTTTTTATGACACTTAAACAGGATATAGAGAACCTTAAAAAGACGATCCATAAACACGACCATCACTACTACGTCAAAAACTCTCCATCGATTTCAGATCAGGAATATGACGCACTTCTTCGACGTTTACGTGACCTTGAAAATGCAAACCCTGAATATATATCTCCTGATTCTCCGACACAAAGAGTAGGCGGCAAGGTGGAAGAACGGTTTAAAGCCGTCTTGCATTTGTCTCCCATGCTCAGCCTAGACAATACCTATAACGTCGATGAGTTGAAAGCCTTTCATCAGAGGGTCCTTAAGGGGTTGAAGGATATTCCTGAAGAATATATCGAATATATGGTTGAGTTAAAGTTCGATGGTCTGGCGGTAGCACTTACCTATGAAGACGGTTTGTTGGTTAGAGGGGCTACTAGAGGTGATGGTCTGCAGGGAGAAGACATTACTGCAAACTTGAGAACCCTGCGTTCCATTCCCTTGAAAATTGATGAGAAGGAGCGCATAGAAGTGCGTGGTGAAGTTTATATGCCGAAAAAGGAGTTTGAACGTATCAATCTAGAACGGGAATTAGAAGGAGAAGTGCCATTTGCTAATCCGAGAAATGCCGCTGCTGGAGCTTTACGACTTCTTGATCCTGCTCTTACCGCTCAACGCAAACTCGGTATATTTATTTATGCGGTGAGTTTTCTTGGTAACAATTCTTTTAAAACCCACTATGAGTTGCAGGGGCAACTTGAAGTATTGGGGTTCCCAATTAATAAATACAACCGTTTATGTGTAAATTTTGAATCAACCCTTGGTTTGATCGAGGAGTTTCATGATAAACGAAAAGAACTTGATTATGAAGTGGATGGCTTAGTTATTCAGGTGAATTCATTGACTCAGCGTAAGCAGTTAGGTGAGACTTCTAAGTTTCCCCGTTGGGCAGTGGCCTACAAGTATGAAGCGGAGCAAGCTATAACCGAAATTTTAGATATTGTATGCCAGGTGGGAAGAACCGGAGCTATCACTCCTGTAGCGGAGTTACAGCCTGTATTTATTTCAGGCTCCACCGTTAGCCGAGCGACTTTGCATAATGAGGATGAAATTAAGCGCAAAGATATCCGCGCTGGAGACCGAGTGGTAATCGAAAAGGCAGGTGAAATTATTCCAAAAGTTATCCGAGTCCTCGAGCCTTCAGGAGAGCGGAGGAAACCTTTCAAGATGCCCGCAGTCTGCCCCAAATGTCAGTCTTGCATCTATCGTGATGAAGGTGAAGTTGTCTGGCGATGTGTGAATT
>MDSW01070027.1_pt1 | contig 21372 bp, 11 predicted proteins | sample 811171 | NCBI WGS metagenome assembly MDSW01 (sample SAMN05326641, study PRJNA326480) | marine metagenome | isolation source: seawater | place: Atlantic Ocean: North West | collected 2012 | reverse complement strand
CTCCTCCTCCTCCTTCCTTTTTAATCCGACGACGACCTGAACAACTTGCTCGGCAGCCACATGATCAGCGCGAACAGAATCTTGAACGGCACCGCGATCACCGCGAAGAGCTTCTCGAGGAACGAGCTCTCCCTCGGGCCGTCGTCCTTCTTTTTCTCCGCCGCCGCCGCCGCCGCCGCCGCGTCCGCGGGCGCGGTCTTCACGACGTCCGCCTCGGACATCGTCACGCCGTCCGCGCCGGGGCCGTCCGCGTAGAACGCGTTCACGGCGTCGCGCGTCAGCGTCGCCGCGTCCGCAGCCTTTTCCGAGATGGGCTCGTCGGTTTTCGACTCGAGCAGCTCCGCCGCGCGCTTCTTCATCTCGCGCAGCTTCTCCTCCGTCTCCTCGTTCGCGGCGACCGCGGCTTCCTCGGCAGCCTCGGACTCCTCCAGCGACGCCTGCGTGGACGGCACCGTCGCCGTCGCCTCCGCCGCCGCCGCCGCCGCCGCCGCCGCCTTCGGCTTAGGCTTTTGCTTCGGCATCGGCGCCGCCTTCGCCTTGCCGCCCGCCGGCTCCAGCCCCGCGGGCGTGTCCCCGACCGCGCCGAAGACAACCTGCGTCAGCTTCACGATCGCGAGCGCGGCGGCGGCGCCGACGATCGCGAACGCCGGGTCCCGCGCCGTCGCCGGGAACGTCTGCACCGCGTTTAGCAACGCCGCGGCGACGAGCACGCCGCCGCCGACCGCGCCGAGGTCCGCGCCGACGTTCGAGCCGGCGGTCTTTTTCGGCGGCGGCTTGGGCGCGGGCGTCGCCGCGGGCGGGGCCGTGCGCGAGGACTTGGCCTTCTTCGCTTCCTCGACGGCTTCCGCTTTCGTCATGCCCAGCGGCTTGTTAGACGCCGCCGGCGCCGGGGCCGGGGCCGGAGCCGGCTTCGCCGCGATCGGCGTCGGCGTCGGCGTCGGCGCGGGCGCGGGCGCGGGCGCCTTCTTCGACGCGGCGGCGCTCGGGTTGATCGTGGACGCGGACGGCAACCCGAGCGCGGGCATCCCGCTCGCTTCCTTCGCCGCCTCGCTCCGCGCCGCGCGCTTCACGATCGTGCTCTCGCTGACGACCTCGCCGCCCGCGATCTGCCTCTCGAGCGCGGCCGCCTCCGCGAGGACGTCCACGGACTTCGCTCTCAGGGCTTCGAGGTCCGCGGCGAGGTTCTCGTCCTGCTTCACCGAGCGCGGGACGATCGTCGTCGCGTCGCGGCGGGACGTCGCGGTGCGCGCGGGAGACGTCATCGTCGGTCTCGCGAGACGCGTCGTCGCGCGCGCGACGCGCGCGACGACGCGCGGCGCGCGAGCGGATGCGGCCGCGGCCGCGGGGACGCGGATCGGCGTGGACGCCATCGTGAGCGCCATCGCGCGTGCGTGAGGTGTCGGCGTCAGAGCGCGAGTGCAGTCTGACGCGCGCGCGAAGGCGCCGTATTTTGGAACGTCGCGCCAAACGAAAGGCGAGCCACAAAATGCCGCCGGAGATCTCGTCGTATGCGTCGTAGTGAGGGATACAGTACGCGCGTATCGTAGTACGAAGAGGCGTCGGGCTTCTCGCTTCCAGTTCACGTTATTGTCGTGACATAAATCGAAACGCTCACTGAGCTTCTACGGCTACTCCTTCGCGCGCTTCTTCGCGCGCTTCTTCGCGAGGCATCGCCGGCGTCGCGCCTCCCTTCTCCTCCTCCTTCTTCTTCTTCTTCTTCTTCTTCTTCTTCTCGCCCTTCACAGCCCTCGCCCATCGCGGCGCGACGTGACACGCGACGCCGACGACGAACCCGAACGCCCCCCACGCGATCGCCTTCGCGATCCGTTCCCGCGTCGTCCGCGCGCGCCCCTTCCCCGCGGGCGCGAACGCCTCGTCCACCGCGAACGTCCGCTCCGTGGCGTTCTTCGGCTTGTTCACGTAGTAAATCACCGAATACCGCGTCCCCTCGGTCGCGTCGAACCCGCGGACCCAGTGCGCGAACCGGCCGTCGACGCGTCCGATCTTATCCCGCGTGTCCACGACCCACCGCGTGTCGCCGTCCTCGCTCTCGACGACGAGCTCGCCGCCCTTCCCTCTCCAGTCCCCGAGCGATATCGCGTACTGATGCGACGCGTCCTCGCGGTCGACGTGCGGCGACCCGACGAAGTTACGCGTGATCGCCATGTGATCGCACGGGTACTCCGGGTCCGCCCATCGAAGCACCGCGAGCGCGGCTCTTTTCAAATCGCGAAACGGATCCACGACGTCGTTCGTCGCGCGCGCTCGCTCCGCGGTCTCTTCCCCGTCCCTCGGTTCCCCTCGCACGTCCGCGGCGACGACGAGGTACCGCTCGGAGTTCACCTTCGGTCGGTGCGACACCGGCGGCCACCGCGCGCGCACGAGCTCCCTCAAGAGGTCGGCGCGAAGGGACGAAGGGACGGACGCGCCTCTCGAGCGTCTCTCTTCAAACGCGAAGGCGGCGGCGGCGGCGTTCTTCTTCTTCTTCTTCTTCTTCTTCTTCATCATCATCGCGTCGGCGTCCTTCGCGGCCGCCCTCAGCGCGTGCGGCGTCATCCCCGCGCGTTTCGCTCTTCGTTCGATGACGCTCGACGGCCAAGCGTTCAGAACGCGATCGAGCGGCGGGTCCTCCCCCGGCGCGAGCGGCGGCGGCGCGGCGGAAACGGCGTCGGCGTCGGCGTCGTCGCTCGTCGTCTCGAACAACGCGGTGTCGTCCAGCGCGGACGAAGACGGTTCGACCGCCGCCGTGGACCGCGACGCTTTCAGACGCACGCCCTCCGCGGGGACCGCGCCCTCGATGTGCGCCATCGCCGCGAGCGCTTCGGTCTCGTCGCGAAACTGCGCGAAGCCGTATCCGACCCATCCGCCGTTTTTTTTATCCCTCCACCCTTTCCTCACGACGCGTCGAACCACCGGCTGCGCGATGCCGCTGCTGCCGGGGAGCGACGACCAGATGAACTGCTTCAGGTGCTTCGCGGTGGCGTACGCCGCGGGAAGGCCGCCGATCCAGAGCTCGTTCGGGGCCGCGGGCGGGCGCGTCGCGCCGCGAGGCGCGCGCGGGTCCCGGGCGGCGGCGGCGACTTTCTTCGACTTTTTTTTCGACGCCGCCGCGGGCTTCGGCGGCGGCGGGGTAAACCGCGGGACCGCGTCGCCGCCGCGCTCGATGATCTCCGCCGCGGACGCGAGCCCGCCTTTGGACTCGCACCACGCGCCGCACTCGCACGCGAGCGATCGGAGGTGACGGAACAGCTTGTTCCGAGACGCGAAGACGCCGCCGCAGAGCCGGCACGCGAGGTCGCTCGCGTTCGCCGGCGCCGGCGCCTCGCCTCTCGCGTCGTCGCCGTCGTCGTCCTCGTCCAAGACGTCGTCGTCGTCGTCCCCGCCGCCCTCGTCGCGCAGCCCGAGCTCGTCCGCGAGAGTACCGCTCCCCCTCCGGTCGGTCGCGCCGTCCTTCTCCCCGCCGTCGTCCCGCGCGTCCTCGACGTTCAACACGACGAACCGCGCCGTCGGACGGTACGGACACGCGGGGAAATCCTCCCCGGGGCCGATCCACTCCACCGGCGTGAGCTTCCGACCGCACAGCGCGCTCGCTTCGTCGATCATCTCGACGAACCGCGCGTCCGTGACGGTCAGCGCGTTGATCCCCGCGATCAACGTCGCGTCCGTGTCGGTCAACGCGCCCGCGCACATCGCGAGTAATTTTCCGGTGTGAAGCTCCGCCTCGAACGCCCAGTCCGACTTGCGGCTGAACCGCGGCGGCGGGTCCACGACGACGAGGTCGTACTTCTTCTCGCGCGCGACGTCTTTCGCCGCGAAGCGCTTCGTCAAGAACCGAATCACGTCCGCGCGGCGAAACACGCGCGGGTCCGCGGGGTCGACCTCGACGCCGTTGAGCGCATAATTTTTCCGCGCCGCGCGCAGACACGGCAGCTTGCTGTCGACGTTGTGCGTCCACAGCGCGCCGCCCACGGCGGCGGCGACGCCGAACCCGCCGGTGTAGCTGAACAAGTTCAACACCTTCTTGAACTTGGACATCGCGCGCACGCGCTCGCGCGCGGGGCGCGAGTCCAGGAACACGCCGTAGTGTTCCTCCCCCGTAAGCCAAACCTCAAAGGCGGCTCCGCGCGTCCCGGGCTCTTTGACCACGACGCGGTTCGCGTGAGTGCTCTCGTCGTCGTCGCCGCCGTCGTCGTCGGGCGTCGGCAGCGCGCCTCCGGAGACCTGGACGCCGCCGCGCGCCGCCGGGTCCGAGCTCCATCGCCGCTTCAAAAACACCGGGACGTCCGCGCCGAAGCGCTCGGCGACGGCGCGCGTCATCGGCTCCGCGGGCGCCCACCGCCGATGCTGCTCGACGAGAATCGCGCGCCCCAACACGTCCACGGTGATCCCGTCCACGCCGTCGCCGGTGCCGTGGATCAGCCGAAACGCGAGCGGCGGCGATTTCATGCGCATCGCCGCGAGGACGCCGCGCGCGCAGAGCGACGGGTCCGGGTACGGGTCTCGCACGTACGGCACGAGGTGGGGCGTCGACGCTCGCTTCGTCAGCGCCGCGTCCAGAAGCGTCAGCGCCGCGTCGCGCGCGAGCGGCGCGATGGCGGCGGTCGCCGCCGGCGCGCTGGTGGGTTTGCCGTCGACGGCGACGCCGTGCGACGTCTTCGCCGCTTTCGGGGCTTGGCGTTTGGCGCCGTCGCGCCACTCCGCGTTTTGGTTTTGGTTTTGGTTTTGGTTTTGGCCTCCGTCGCCGCCGGCGCCGGCGCCGGCGCCGGCGTTCCTCGTCTCCTCCCTCGGTCGCGTCTTCGCCTGGACCGATCGCTTCGGCTTGAACGGCACGATGTTCTTCGCGCGGCGCTCGCACAGCTCCCTCGGGAGGATCGATATCCCGCACGCGACGACGTTCGGCGCGAGAAGGTTCACGCGCTTCGGACCGCGAAAACCTTCTTCTCCTCCTCCTCCGCCGCCGTCTGTCGCCGCCGGGACGCGCCACTGCGACACGAACACGGTCACGTCCGGGTCGTGCAGCTCCGCGACGACCGGCGGGAGCTTCGCTTCCGCGCGCGCGGCGTTCAGCCCGCGCAGCGCGGCGTCCAACACGACCCCGCGCGGCGTCGGCGCCGGCCCGTTCTCGCCCGCGGCGACGCTGTCGTCGCCTCGCGTGTGCACGCTGATGGCGACGCGCGCGACGTCGCGCGTCAGCGCGGTGTCGAACAGGTCCTCGCCGCGCATGATCGCGCTCGCCTCCGCGCGGACGCACGCCTCGATCGCGTCCTCCGCGGGGTCGCACCGGCGCGATATCGGGAACACCAGCTGCGCGTGTCGCATCGGCGTCGGCGGCGGCGGCGGCGGCGGCGGCGGGGAAACGTCGTCGTCGGATCCGCGACGCGTCGCGACGCCGTTGAGCGCGGCGAACATCGACACCGGGGAAGACGACGGCGGGATCGAGGGCCCGAGGCGCAGCCACGCGACGCCGCGGTGCGCGACGTCGCCGCGAGGGAGGAGACGCGCGTGGCGCGGCGCCGACGTCGCCGCCGCCGCGTCGTCCCCGGTCGACGAGGGTTCCGTCGTCGCGACGGTGCCGTCTTCATCGTTCGACGACGACGTCGACGACGACGACGACGACACGAGCGTCTCGATCGCGCGTTGGACCTCGACCGCGGCCTTCTCCTCTCCGCCGAACGCGCTCACGACGAGGAACCCGCGCTCGTCGTCGCGCGTCATCGCGCCGCCGTCGCGTGAAGAGCGCGTGGCCCCACTGCGCGACGCGCGCGCGTTCAAATTCTGTCATCGCGATACTGTATCGCCCGACGAACACGTGGCGGTTCGGGTTGTCGGCATGACATCGCGAGGCGCGCGACGGGGCCCTCCCCGCCCGCGCGCCTCCCCCTCCCCCCTCGCGCCAGGGCGCGCCGCCACAGCATGGGCTGCTGCACGTGCGGCGACGACCCGTACGCGCGCAGCGAGCGGCGGTTCAAGGACCACATGTCCGCGGAGGAGGTGAGCGTCCTCGAGCAGATGGACGACTTCGCGCCGCTCGCGAAGCTCCGACGGCTGTTTCACACGGTGGACGACGACGGGCACGGGTCGATACACGCGGAAGACGCCGCGGTCGCGCTGCGCCTGAGGGACGACGCGTGGGGGCGCGCGATGCGCGACTTCCTCGAGCCCGACCGCGAGGGCGCGCGGCTGAACCTAGGCGACTTCATCGTCGCCGTCGCGCGGTTCAAGCACCCGAGCCTGTGCGACGGACGGACGCAGTTCGCGTTCGCGCTGCTCGACATGGGCGCGGGGTTCGTCACCGCGAAGCGACTCGCGGAGACGATCAGGGCGCACGCGAAGAAGAAGTACGGCGGCAGGGAGGGCACGCATCTCAGCGCCAAGGCTGGGATGGAGGCGCTGCGGAGGTTCGAGGAGGACGTGGCGAACTGCGAGGAGTTGGGCATGCGAGAGTTTTACTACGACGACTTCGAGGCGATCTTCTTGAAGCACAACGAGCTCTTCTCGGACGCGGTGTGGTGCTGGGAGAAGTGCGTCGAGCCGTGCGCGATCGCCGCGCGCGCGGTGTGCGAGAAGATGCGCGCGCGAGGACTGAGGGAGTGGAACCTGGACTACAACAACTTCACCCGCGTCATGGCGCGGCGGCGGCGCAGAAACGGCGTCCAGAAGGGCGCGTTTCAGACGATCGGTTCTCAGGCGCGGCGGCCGGACGTTCGCGCGGGCGCGCCCGGCGCGCCCGGCGCGCCGACGTCGAGCCCGCTCCCGGGCGCCTTGAACGCCGACGCCAACGCCGACGACGCGAAGAGGACGGGGACGGAGAGAGAAAATCTCGTCGCGAGCGTCCTCTTCGGCGCCGACGCGCAGGCGCTCGTCGTCGCCAACCGCCGCCGCGAGAAGGAAGCCGCGGCGAGGAAGGAGAGCAGCGTGTCGGACGACACGCTGGCGCACGTGAGTCGGTACCGGGAGGAGAAGGTGCGCGAGGCGAGGGAGCGGCGCGAGGCGCGGGGGGCGTCGGGGGTGATGGGGAGGGCGAGAGAGGCGTGGGCGCTGGTCACGAAGACGACGAAGAAACTGTTGAAGATGCGCCCTCCGAAGGACGAGAAGACGGACGAGGACGTCGACGGGTGGGTGAACGAGACGGTGCGCGAGAGTGGTCGTCATAGTAAACGGTTAGGTGGCGGGCGTTACGACGCGCCCGACCACGGCGGCGGCGGCGGCGGCGACGACGACGAGTGGATCGGAAGAGGCGAGCGGCGGCGGGCGAAAAAAACCGGCGGGCTGGCGTCGTTCGGCAAGAGCGTCAAAAAGTTGTTCGCGGGGGGGAGGAGCAAAAAGAACCTCGCCGCGGAAGCCGCGGAAGAGAGGGACTGGGACCACGTCCCGGTGCGAAGAGGTCGAGGGAATCGCCCGCGCGGTCGCGCGTCGCACCAGTAGCGCAGGACGACGAGACGCCGCCGTGAATCAAATCAATAAGCTCAGCTACGAGAACGCGTAGCGATCGTCCACCATCGCTTTGTACGCCTCAAGATCCGTGTTCACGCCGTAGTGCATCGTGTTGTGAAACCCCTGGAGCACCGGCCCGAACGCGATCGACTCGTGCCACCGCGCCGGGGGCCGGTCGTCGAACAGACATCGGTTCGCGCGAAGGAGTCGGTAGTACCACCCCACCTCGAAGTCGTCCACGCCCGCGGCGTCGCTGATCACCGCCGACACGTTGTCGCCGTGTTTCATGCTCCGCTGCCACCGCCGCACGTACGTCTCCTCGCTCTCCGGCACGTGCACCGTGGGTTTCCCCAGATTCGCGTGCAAGAACATCGGGGATCCGTCCGGGGCGTGCTGCAGCATCGAATTCCCCAGAACCTCCGCGTGCATGTGGTCGCGTATGCCGACGCTATCCGGACCGTGCGAGACTAAACCGTACGGCGTCCCGAGGTGCAGGAACGCCATCGCGAAGAGCTCCTTGTCGCCTATGCCCATGTAGTTCACGGTGAGGCCGTAGAAGAACCCGGAGTTGGCGTTCATGAACATGGACACCATCAGCGCGCGCCAGGTTTTGCTCTTCTTCATCACCACCTGCGCGCTCTCGTGCGTGTGTTTCACGTCCGTCTCGTTCCCGAGGACGACCTGGCAGTCCGGCGCGCTGCTCCCGCGCCAGAAGTCCTTCCACAGCAGCGACCCGGTGCTTCGATAGAGCTTCGACTCGAAGAGCGCGCTCGGATCCGCGAGGACGATGTTATCCGAGTCTAAGAGTAACACCTCTTCGAACTCTGAAAACGTCAACGCGACCATCTTGTACATGAATCGATTCGTCATCACCCCGCCCCCGACGCCCGCGTCTTTAAACGCCGCGAACGAGACCACGTCGACGCGGAGCTCCGCGAGCGCGGCGACGCGCTCGCACGACGGCATCTCCCCCTCCGGGAACCACAGCTGAATCGGGAGCGCGCACCCGGTTCTGCGAATCGCGTGCGCGGCGACGAAATACGACGTCTGAAGCCGCCGCGAATTCCCTCCGACGACGACGATCCCGCGGCCTTTAAACGTCGTCGCGGGGTAACTCGGCGCGGCGCGTTTAAACGCCTCTAACCGCCGCTTCACGCGCGTCACGTCTCGAGCGCTCAGTCGTTCGCCTCGGACGACGAAGTCCCGCGTCGGGTCGCGCCGCGGCTTCTTCGCGGGTCCCGGGAGTTTGACCCCGAGCGGCGGCCCCCTCGCGTCCGCGAACGACGCCGCGAACGCGACGACCGATCTCGACGGCCGCTTCACGTTGGGATGATAGCTTCTCCCGTCGCGACCTCTGGGCCCCGAAATCTCGCACGACGTCCGCTTCTTCCGCGCGCACCTCGGCGGCTTCGTCCCCCGGACCGGGCGTCGCGCGCACTCGACGCCGCACGCCACCGGCTTGGAGCCGCATCCTTTAGCGCCCGCGATCGTGGTCCCTCTCGCGTCGTCCGCGCACAGGCAGTACCCCGCGCGCATGCCGCTCAGCCGCTTCGTGCGCGTTGGCGGCGACGCGACGACGACGCGCTCGTGCTTCGGCGCGAAGAACGGATGGCAGTGCTTCGCTTCCACGAACCCGCGCGCGTTCCCCGCGTCGGCGGAGTAGAGATCGAAGACGTCGTAGAGCGGTGGAGGTCGCAGACCGAAGAGGAGGAGCGTCGCGAAGCCGCAGCACGCGAGCGCGGCCGCGCGGAGGAGACGACGCGCGGAGGACGACGACCGCGCCGCGCGGCCGCGCCGCGCGCCGCCGCGCGCGAAGAACAGACCGCGCCGCGCGAAGACGGAGCTCGCGGAGCTCGCGCCGGGCGACGCGACGCGGAGATCTCGCTCGGGGCGAGGCATGGCGAGATCCCGGCGTCCGCGCGCGCGACGACGACGACGACGACGACGACGACGACGCGCGCGCGCGCGCCGGCGGTGCGATCTCGAGCGCGCGACCTGCCGCGTGCGATCCTCGCGCGCGGGGGCGGTGTGGACCGCATCCGACGCGCCGGCTCGGCGCGGGCGCCGAGGCGTTTCTGACGGTATCTCCGAGGCGTTTCTGACGGTATTTCTTCTCGAACGCGACGAGCGACGAGGCGTTTCAGATGATCACGCACGGTCTGGTATCGACCGAATCCACATCTGGACGACCCGCGCCAGGCGGCTCCGCTGGCGCGAGTCCTCCTTCGACCGGCGGCGACGCCTCCGGACGGCACTAGAAGCCTCGATATGTATTAAATAGAAGATAGACGACGCGATAGTCCGTCGCAGTCTACGAGCGAGCGGGTCGGGTCGGTCGAGGTCGTCATCCGTCACGTCAACATCAGCGCACCCACCGCGGCCCCACCGCGAGCCCGTCGCTCGGCTCCTCCCCCAACTCGCCCGCCGCGTTCTGGTCGATGTCAAGTAGCGTGCTGTCCGGGCTCGCGCCGACGGCGAGGAACTCCTCCGCGCCGCCAACCCCCAGCACCGCGACGAGCGCGGCGAGGCACTTGCTCGCGTGCGCCTCCGCCTCCGCGCGCGGGTTGTGCCCGCGCCGCCGCGTTCCGTCGTCGTCGTCGCCGCACGATTTCAACGTCGCCTTGTACGCGCGTCCCGCGGCGCGACGAAGGCGCGCCGGCCGATCGTCGCGTCGCAGCAACGCCGCGATCCGCTGCCCGTTGTGCACGAGCGCGAGCAGCGCGTCCGCGGCGGCCGCGCGCGCGCCCGGGTCCGCGGCGCCCGCGGCGGCGACGAGCGCGTCGATCGCGCGAGGGTTGGACGACACGTGCGCCTTGGCCTCGGAGTGAAAGCACACGTTCCGAAGCAACAGCAGCGACTCGAGCGCCGCGATTGGGAGCTGCGGCTGGAACACCGTGTTCATCTCGTGCGAGGATAACCCGGTGAGAATGACGTCGATGTCGTCCTCCTCGTCGCCGTCGGGTCCGCCGCCGCCGCTGACGCCCGCGGCGGCGAGCACCTCGAGCAGGAGCTGGACGAGCGACGAGCCGCCCTCTCTCAGGACGGCTTGCCTGCCTTCGTCGCCGCCGCCGCCGGCGACGTCCGCCAAGGCGCGAAGCAGCGCGACTTGCCTCTGCGCGTCGCGCTTCCCGACCGCCGTCTTGAACGCGTCGCATACTTTGTTAAGGAACGGCGAGCGAAGCAGCCACCGGCGGCTCGTCGCGTCGCCGGCGAGCGACGCGAGCGGCGCGAGCGCCAGCCGCGTCGTCGCCGCGGGCGACGTGTTTCGAAACGCCAGCCGCAGCATCCGCTCGGCGAGGCACGCGGGCTTCTGCCCGTCGTTCCCGTCGTACTCCTCCACGGCCGCGCGCTTCGCCTCGCCGCACCCGGCGAACACGTTCGCGGCGAGGCCCATGAGCTCGTGCGACAGCGGCGGATCCGCGGCGGCGTGCCGCCACAGTTGGTGCACCATCTCCAGCGCGCCGCGCGCCATGGCGTCGACGCGCGCCGACGCGGCGGCGGCGCCGAGCGCCTCCGGCGTCTCCGACGCGCCCGTCTTGTCCACCAGAATCTGCCAGCCCTCGCCGCCGGAGGCTTCGACGACGGCCGCGTGCGCCGCCGCCGCGGTGGGCGGGCAAAACAACAGGTGCTTCAAAAGGCTCGCGCACTCGATCAGAACCAGATCCGCGGGCATCGCGAGCGGTTTCGGCGCCGCGGGCGTCGACTTTGAGGAGTCCACGCTCGACCGCGCGAGCGTCGTCTCGTACGCGACCACCCTCTGCGCGCGCGCGATCGTCTTGAGCAGCACCCTGGCGAGATCGAGGGACGCCGCCGCGCGCTTCGAAGACGCGCTGTACGCGAGCACGTTGCGCAACGCGGCGGCGACGGCGCCGTGCGGCGCCGCCGCCGCCGGCGCGCCCGGCGCCGCCCACTCGCCCACGCCGACAGCCTGCGCGTGCCACAGACGCGCGAGCGACGCGGTGAGCCTCGCGCCGACGCCACCCTCCGCCGCGGTGACGCCGCCGCCGGCGACGACGCCCTCCGAGTTGATCACCACGGCGGCCGCCGCCGCCGGGGAGCGGAACAACGTCGCGAGGAGTTCGCACGCGGCGGCGGCGGCGTCCGCGAGCCCGGCGCCCGCGCCGCCGGGCGCCATCGCGCTCGGTCCCCTCCCGCCGCCGGCAGCGAGGTCGACGATCAGCGCGCACGCGAGCGGCGCGGCGCCGAGGACGCTCCACGCGCGCGACGCCGCGCCGTCGTCGCCGCCCGGGTCGGGCCCCGCGGCGAGCGTCGACGCGAGGCCGCTCGCGGCGCGGCTAAACGCTCGGACGATCGCCGCGCGCCTCGGCGCGTCGTGCTTGGACGGCGCGCCGCCCGCGCCGGGCGGCGGCGTACTCGTCAGCGCCTCCGCCGCCGCGAACAGCGCGCTCGCGGTGGACGGCACGACGGACGTGTCGCACGCGAGCCGCCGCGCGTCGAAGCACCACGCGGCGGCGGCGACTGAGGGTCGTTCCATACGAGCGAACGTCGGGGTGGAGTTGAAAGGCGTCAGTTGGCGTTGAAAGGCGTCGCGGGCGGGGATTGAAAGCGGGTGGTGGACGGAGAGATGCGCCGGGCAAAGTCCTTAAGGATCGGCGTTCACCACGCCGACGCGGTCGTATGGGGACCAGTGTATAGAACGCACCTGACGCGCGGTCCTCGTCTCGCACCGCGTCCGACTCCGGGTCCATGTCCGCGAGGTCCGCGGCGGCGATCGCGCCCGCGAGCGCCGCGGATGACGCGCTCGCGGCCGCCGCGTCGGACTCGAGCGATGACGGCGGGTCCGCCCAGCTCAGCGCCTCCGCGGGGGACGCGATTAAAGCGTCGGCCCACGGCGCCGGGTGCATCGCCGCCGTCGTCGCGCTCCACGCGGGGGGCCAATCGTCGCCGCCAAAGCTCGACGGCGGCGCGTCCTCCTCCCTGGGCGCGAGCGCGACGGCGACGACGGCCGGCGCGACGCGGGTCGCGGCGAGTAAAGCCGCGGCGGCGCCGCGGCGAAGGCACGCGCGCTCGGCGGCGTTCGTCACCACGGGTTGCGAATTCGCGGCGGCGCCCTCCGCGGCGACGATCCCCAGCCCCTGCCCCGCGCACGCGATCATGACTTCCGCGAGGCCGCGCCACACGTCCCTATCCGCGAGCAACGGCGCGACGTCGAGGATCGTGTCCAGCGCGGCGTCGTCCCCACTCGCGCGGACGACCGCGGCGGTGGACACGGCGGCGGCGAGAAGTTGACACGCCGCCGCGCGCACGGCGGCGCACTCCGAGACGTCGAGCGCGACTCTCGCGGCGTGCCTGGGGGACTCCGGGAACCCGTGCAGGAGCATCGCGGACGTCGCCCTCGCGGTCGGCGACGCCGCGCACGCCATGAGCCGCCACGCCGCGGCGCGTCGCCTCGCGCGGCGATCCCTGGAGAGCCGCGTGAGCCAAAACGTCGACCCCTGGCTCGACCACGCGCGGCTCCACGCCTTGCCCGGCGCGGCGGCGCAAATAGCCGCCAGCGCCGCCATCCCCGCGTCGCATAGCGCGCCGCCGCTCGCGGCGCCGTCCTCCGCGTGCGGCTTGTAGGTCTTTGACCCCTTCTTGGCAAACGCCTTGGCGCCGTCGACGACGTGCGCGTCGCCCGTCTCGCTCGACGGCGCCTCCCGCCCCAACTTGGGCCCGCAGCAGTGCGTCAGCAGCGGCTCCACGGCGAGAATCGCGAGATCCGTCGCCGCCGCGTGCGCGTCGCCGAACGCGACGACGCCGTCGCCGTGCAGGCGGTTCGGCGACTTGCCGCTCACCGACGCGAGCGACGCCGCGGACGCGATGGCGACGACGCACTTGCACGCGGCGACGCGCGCGCCGTACTCCGTGGTGGGATCCGCGATGAGCTTCCCGACGACGGCGTCGACGAGGTCGGCGTCGCACAGCATCGTCCCCGCGCACTCGGCGGCGCGCGCGCAGCCCCCCTCTGCGGCAGCCCCTCCCGCGCCGTACGCGGCGGACGACGCCGCGGCGACCGTCGCGTCGAGGACCGCGGCGGCGAGCGTCGCGGCGGCGGTCGCCGCCGCCGCGGACGCGGCGGCGGCTTCCCCGAGATCCGCCCCCGTCGCCGCGAAGTGCGCCACCGGGTGCCGCATCCCGGGCGGGTCGTGCTGGTGGAACCCGCCGGGTGCTTTCCTCCCGCCGCCGCCGGGGATGACCCTGTGGATCGCGGGCACGCACGCGTTCTTCACGCACTGCGCCAAGCCCTCCAGCGTCTCCGGCGACGGCGCCGTCGTCGCGTGTTGAAGCGCCTCCGCGAGCGTCGACGCGAGCGACGCCCATAACCTGGCATCCGCGGGCGACCGCGGCGGCGTGTGCAGCAGCCGCGCCGCGCGCGTCGGCCACGACGCCGTCGCGATCGCGTTCGCGCCGGGCGGGCCGAACGACAGCACGCCTCTGAGCGACGTCGCCGCGGACATCGCGGCGTCGTGCGAGTCCGCGATGGATAACCGCGCGAGCGACGTCATCGCGCTCGACGCGGGGGACGCCCACCTCAACGTCGCGTCCGCCACCTTGGCCGCCGCGCCGAGGCCTTCGCCCGCGCCGACGCCGTCCTCGTACATCATGCGTTCCAACGTCGCGAGCACGCCCGCGGCGCCGCCCATGCGTCTGACCTCGCGGCGTTGGTTGAGCATCGCGCGGACGCGGGTCTCGTCTACGCGCGCGTCGCCGTCGCCATTACCGCCGCCGTTGGCGCTCGGAAGCGTCGCGACGGGGACGGGGAACCGCAGCTGCGCGAGCAGCTCCGCCGGGAGCGCGATGCGGTCCACCGCGCGCGGCTTGGACGCGCGCGCGTACGCCTCCGCGTGGTCGCAGACCGGCGCGAAGACGACGTGCGCGGCGAAGACGGCGATCTTCTCGCGCACGCTCGGCCGAGGATGAAACGCGAGCGCGAGCAAACCCATCGCGCGGCCGTACGGCGCGCGCTCGGACGGATCCGAGTGCGCGCGATCGGACACGCCGTCCTCGCTCGCGATCGGCGCGGACTCGGCGAAGAAGGCGCGCGCGGCGGGCGAGTGCGTCGCCGCGGACGCGACGATCGCGAGCGCGGCGAATCCGACGTCGGCGTCGGCGCCTTCTCTCTGAAGGCCCGACGCGGCGAGTCGAGCCAGCGACGCCATCGTGGACGGCACCACGAGCGCGGGGTGCAACCGCGCGTCTTTCGCGCAGACGACGAGCTGCTCCCCCGCGCTGCACCGCACCGACGGGCCGAGGGTGTCGTTCGTCAGGACGCGCAGCAGGTCGTGCACGTCTTTGCTTCCGAACACGCTCGACGCCGCGCACGGGTCTCTCCCTGCCTCCGGGGAGACGGAGTAGTCCTCCTTGACGTACGCACCCGCGGCGGTGGACGGGTCGCCGTGGCGGAGCATCGTCCCGAACGGGTCGAGCCACGCGCGATGCGCCTCCGTCAACCCCGCGCCGCGCTCCGGCGCGGGCGGGGGTTTCACGCCCATCGCGCGCGCGAAGCCGTCCGCGGCGGCGGCGCGGCGACGCGCCGATTTGTGGAACAACCCGCGGAGTAACGGTTCGAGGGGCGTCCAGCTCTCCGCGGGGGCGGCGCGCACCGCCGCCGCCGCCGCCGCGGACGCCGCGGGGCCGACGACGTCGTCGTCCAGGTCGCACTCGAGCCACGGCAGCCACGGCAGCAGCGCGTTCGCCGCCGCCGTCGCCGCCGACGGCGCGCCGCGGTGCGACTCCCCGCCCGAGCCGACGCCCGCGGCGATGACGTTCAGGCACTTCGCGGCGGCGACGCGCGTGTCCGCTCGCGACAGCCCGCCGGCGATGATCTCCCCGGTGACAATCGGGGAGACGAGCACCGCGCGCGCGGCTTCCGCGACGGCGGCGGCGTCGCCCGAGTTTTGAGTTCCGTCGAGCGCGATCTCCGCGGCGGCGGCGAGCGCGGCGTACGCGCCGCCCCGCGCGCGCTCGCTGTCGTGCCGCAACAAATCTCGCGTCGCGCATCGGCACATCTCCATGCCCTCGTGCAGCCACCGTCGGTCGGACTCGGACGCGCCGCCAGAGGACTGAAACGCCATCTTTGCGCTCGCTGCGGCGGTGAGCGCTGTGGCCACCAACCTCGCGCCGAGCGCCTCCGCCTCCTCCGGGTCGACGTAACACAGCGCGGGCATCGCCTCGAACGCGAGCCGCGCCGCGTCGTGCGGCGTCCTCGCCGCGGCGGCGGTGCCGTCGTCTCGCGCCGCCGTCGCGGACGCGGCGAGGCCGCTCTCCGCGGCTTCCGCGGCGGCGCACTCGAGCGACGGTTCGCCGACGCCGAGCGTCTGGAGCGCGGAGAGCGCGGCGCGGCGAAGCCCCGGGACCGCGGCGGCGAGGAGCTCGTCGATCGCGGCGGTCTCGAGGCGTTTCGTGAGGCGTTTCGGGAACCCGCCCCCGAGCAAGCCCGCGGCCTCCGATCCCGCGGCGGTGATCATGACCGCGACGAGCGCGAGCGCGGGGAAAAACGCCGGGCACTCGCCCGTGGGGAGCAGCTCGTCCTCGCCGTTGATGGACACTGATGCGGCGGCTCTGCCGAGCGCAGCCTCCATGGAGTTGGCGTACGCGGCGAGCCGCGCGGCGACGGAGGAAAACGTCCGCGGCGGGAGCGTTTTCCCACCCTCCCCGAGATCCACCCTGGTGAGCTCGAGCAGCGGGAGAAATTCTTCCAGCGCGAGCAACGCGTCCCCCGCGACATCCGGCGACGAGATGAGCGGAATCACCGACTGCGCGATCAGGTGCGCGGTCGGCAGCGTCGCCACCGGCGCCGCCTTCTCGCTCAGCGCGGCGACGATCTTCGCCTCCGCGTCCGCGTCGTCGCCCTTCCCGACGCGCTTCCCGTCGGCGTCCACCTCGACGCCGGCGGCTTGCGCGAGTCCCCCCGGCGGCGGCGGATAGGACAGCGCCGCGCGCGACGTCACGTGAAACGCAGGGAACTCGTCGTCGTACCTCGGCGGGTGCGCGCGGTGCGCACCGTCCGCGGCGTGCCCGATCGCTGCCTTGATCGCCTTGGCGAATGTGCGCAGCGTCGCGAGAGCGGCGGTTCGAACCGCGCCCGCGGCGACGCCGCCCTTCTCGTCGATTGGAATCCCGTCGAACCCGCGCGCGAGGCCGACGACCGCCTCGACCGCGGTCGTCTTATCCTGCAGCAGCGCTTGGATCGGCAGGTCCGCGATGACCGCCTCGCGCATCTCCGTCAGCGCGGCGAGCAACGCGGGAGAGTCCGTCGCGTACGTCAGCTTGACGCCGAGTTCAAACACCCTGGCTTGGTCCGACGGCGCGATTAAAACGCGCTCGAGGAAGAGCTCGCCACCCTCCGCCGCGGGGTCGACGAACGTCGACGCCTCGAGGCCGATTTCGCGGTCGATCAGCGCCTGAATCGCAGTCTTGCGGCGCGCGGAGTCTTGTGGGACGTCGTCAGCGGCGGCGCCGCGGTGCTCGCGCGCGATGCGCCAGTAGGACGCCGCCAGTCGCGGGTCGCGCAGAAACGCGTCGCGCGTCTCGTTCGTCAACGTCGGCGGCGCGTCGCGTTTGAAGTCCGTGGCGTAGGCGGAGCGCACGGACGCGCGCACGGACGCGGTCTCGGGGGCGTCGCCCGCGGCCGCGTCTTCGTCTTCATCTTCTTCGTCTTCTTCTTCTTCTTCGTCCTCCTCATCCGCCGCCGTCGTCGTCGCGGCGGCGGCGGCGGCGGCGGCGGCGTAGGACTTCGCCTTCTCTGTCGTATTCTCCGCGGCCGCCTTCAACGCGGCGTCCACGTCCGTGGATTCCATCGTCTTCATCAGCGCGTCGATCTCCGGTCGGACGTGCTTGCCGCTGTGGACGAGGAGACGCGCGGGGCGGGACGAGCGAGGTGAGTCGAGATTTAAAACGAGGGAGCGACGCAACGAGGGATGAGAGCCTTGCTCGGGACGAGCGAACGAACGAACGCGCCGCGCGCGCGCACCTGTTGTCCGCGAGCTCGGCGAAGAACCGCATCGCGCCGAGGCCGCGGAGCGTCTTCACCGCGATGGGTCGCTCCGCGATGATCCGCGAGAACATCGCGACGGTCTCCGCCTCGCGCATCCCGGTGTCCGCGAAGTTGAACATCTCGAGCATCGCGCGCAAGGTCGGCTCGTGCACGGCGACGTCGTCGAAGGACAGGAGCTCGTTCTCGAGCTTGAACTGCAGCGATTGCAGCGCGCGGACGCGGACGTCGAGGATATCGTGCCCGAGCTTCTGCGCGAGCTCGTTCAGGCCGAGCCTGATGCCCTCGGAGGCGGACGACGTCGCCATCGCGTCCGCGCGCGCGCGCGCGATTTGAGCCGTTTGTCGCCTTTTTCCCGGCTCCTCGTCGAGAACGACGACGGCGAGGCGGTCGACGTCGGACGCGCGGTGCGAACGCACGCCCGCGCCCGTCGTATCGCGCGTCGAAGCGCGACTACTGCGCGTCCTCTCGCTCGAGCGACGCGTGCGACGCGGTGTCCAGCGCGGTGGCGGCCGTCGGCGCGAGTGCGCGCGTCGGTCGGCGCCGGTCGTTGTCGCGGCGGCGGTCGTGGCTCGAATTCAAACTGTTTCGCGCTCGAGCCCACAACCTGACACCCTCGATTCGCTTTCAAATCTGCTCGCCAGTTTCGACGTAGTCGGGACGAAACCTGCCTCCTATGAAATCCGCTTTCAAACGCGCGCGACCGTCGCGCTCGTCGTCGCCCCGGAAAGACGGCGGAACGCGAACGCGTCGTCGCGTCGTCACAAACACTTTTCGCCACGCGGAACGCCGCCGCGCGCGCGCGACCCCCGCAGCCTCTCCCCGCAGCAGCACCCGTCGCGCTCCCTCATCTCGCCGGTCGAGGCGTCCCGCACACGAGACCGCTCGCGATGCTCCTCCGCGAGTTGGCGCGCCGCGCCGGGGCGCGGCTGGGGCCCGCCGCGATCGGCGCCGGTGCCGTCGCGATCGGCGGTCCGATCGGCGTCGCCGCGTGCAAGGACAAGGACAAGGAGAAGACGGTCACGCCGTCGTTCGACCCGGAGGCGCTCGAGCGCGGCGCGAAGGCGCTGCGGGAGATCAACGCGTCCCCGCACGCGAAGAACGTGCGCTCTCACCCCGTGCGCGCGACCGATCGATCGACCGACCGCCCGACCGATCTCGGAATCGGCCGCCGCCGCGAATCGTCGGCGATCGGTCGTTCCGATCGATCCGTTCGATCGTTCCGTCGTTCGATCGTTCCTCCCCTCCGCCCTCCCTCCTTCCATCGACGCGCGCTCGCTCGAACCCTACCCCTAACCCTAAACCCCTACCCCCCGAACCCACCCCCAACCGACCCCGCAGGTGATCGAGCTCGCGCGCACGCAAGAGACGACCAAGGCGGCGGAGGCAAACGCCAAGGCGGCGGAGATGCAAGCGGCGGCGGCGCAACACGCGACCAACACCGAGAAGGTGCGATGGGAGGAGCAGCGCAAGACGGATCAAGCGCGCGCGCAGCAGCAGGGGCAGATCAAAGAGTACGAGGACGAGCTCGCGCGGAAGAGGTACCAGCACGAGCACGAGAGCACGCGGAAGCGAAACGCGGAGATGGTGAAGATGCAAGAGGAGGCGTCGCATCGTCAGGCGCGTTCTATACACTGGTTCCCATACGACCCCGATGGCGTGGTGAACGCCGATCCTTAAGGACTTTTGCCGTCGTTTCTCTCCGCCCACCCCTCGCTTTCGATCCCGACACACCTCGACGCCTTTCAACTCCAACTGACGCCTTTGAACTCCACCCCGACGTTCGCTCGTATGGAACGGCCCTCCTTCAGGAAAACGTGAGACGCGCGACGGAGGAACAGATTCAGCAGTCGCGAAGAGAGACGGACCGTCAGAAGGCGGAGCACGAGCGCGAGCTCATCCGCGCGAAGAGCATCGCGGAGGCGGAGGGGAGAATCGCGGAGAACCGCGCGAACGAGGACGTCATCCGGAGGCAGATGCTCGCGAAGATCGAGGCGGAGACGAACAAGGCGATGACGTTGCTCAAGGAGACGCTGCGGGCGGCGGGCGACGGCGTGAACGCGCTGCTCGCGGATCAGACCAAGGGCGCGGCGCTCGTCGGCGGGCTCACCGCGCTCGCGGCGGGGGTGTACGGCGCGAGGGAAGGGTCGAGGATGGGCTTTCGGATGCTCGAGCGGTACTTGGGTCAGCCGAGCCTCGTGCGAGAGACGAGTCGAAACGTCTGGGGGTTCCGTCCGTCCGCGGTTTCGGCGACGCCGGCGGCGGCGCCGAAACCGGCTCTGGGTCCCGACGGCAAGCCGACCGCCGCGTCCGCGGTCTCCTCCGCGTTGTCTTCTTCTTCCAACGGCAACGGCGGCATCCTCGGCGAGGTCGTCCTCGAGCGCGGGCTCGAGGCGCGCGTGAGACACCTCGCGGTGTCGACGGCGAACACGCGAAAAAACAACGCGCCGTTCCGCAACGTCATGCTCTACGGCCCTCCCGGCACCGGGAAGACCATGGCCGCGAAGCGCCTCGCGCGGTACTCCGGCCTCGACTACGCGCTCATGACGGGCGGAGACGTCGCGCCTCTCGGCGCGGACGCGGTGACGCGCATCCACGAGCTCTTTGACTGGGCCGGGACGTCCAGACGCGGCTTGCTCTTGTTCATCGACGAAGCGGACGCGTTCCTCGCCAAACGCGGCGGCGGCGTCGCCGCGGCCGAGCACTCCACCGGCGTCCGCGCGGCGCTCAACGCGCTGCTGTATCGCACCGGCGAGCTCTCGCGCGACGTCGTGCTCGTGATCGCGACGAACCGACCGGAAGATCTCGACGCCGCCGTGCTGGATCGCATGGACGAAGCTCTGGAGTTTGGCCTGCCCGATCTCGACGCGCGGACGCGGCTGTGCAAGCTGTACTTCGACAAGCTCATCGCGCGCGGCGAGGACGCGGGGGACGACAAGCCCGCGCAGGGGTTCCTCGGCGCGATGGGGATCGGGAAGGGCGGGAAGCGCGGCGGCGGGAAGATCGGGACGCCGATTCGGGTGGCGCCCGACGTCGACGACGCGTCGATCGTCACGGCGGCGAAAAAGGCGGAGGGATTCAGCGGGAGAGAGATCGCGAAGATGATGGCGTCCGTGCAGGGCGCGGTGTACGGCAGCGGCGACGCGGTACTGACCGCGGAGACGTTCGAGGCGGTCGTCGCGTACAAGGTGAAGGAGCACGCGGGGCGCAAGGCTGGGTTCGCCGCGGGGGGGCCCGGGGCGAAAAAGCGATGATGATTTTTGAGAGAGAGGCGTTTAATAATTCGATCGAGTGTGCACTTTTGAACTTCACCCTTTGAGTCGAAACCTTGATCGACGGATTCCTTGATCGACCGCGGCTCGTGATCGGCAGCGCGACACGTGAGCGTAATTTTTGCCACGGTGTAACGGCCAAAGATCTGACTACGACAGTAGTCGACGTCACGCGCGCCCACCCTCGCGCGCGTCCGCACGCGCGTCGCTTCCGCACCCCCCCGCGCCTCCGCGCCGCCGCCGCGATGGCCGCCGTCGCGCCCGCTCGCGCGAGCGTCGCGCTCAAGGCGCCCAACGCGCTCGCGCGCCGAGATCGCGCCGCGGCGACGCGATCGTCCGACATCAAATCGTCCAAATCGTCGTCGTCGTCCTCGCGAACCGTCGTCGTCGCGCGCGCGGCGGGCGACCGCCGCTCGGCCAAGTCGATCGCGATCGAGCCGGAGGCCCCGTCGCGCCGCGACGTGCTCCTCGGCGGCGGCGTCCTCGCGACGATCCCGCTCCTCCTCTACGGATCGACCGATCACTCGCTGAACGCGGTGGAGGAGATCCCCGTCGCCGCCGCGCTCAGGCGCGTTCTATACACTGGTTCCCATACGACCGCGTTGGCGTGGTGAACGCCGATCCTTAAGGACTTTGCCCGGCGCATCTCTCCGCCCAGGGTCCCTCGCT
>MDSW01058695.1_pt1 | contig 21375 bp, 21 predicted proteins | sample 811171 | NCBI WGS metagenome assembly MDSW01 (sample SAMN05326641, study PRJNA326480) | marine metagenome | isolation source: seawater | place: Atlantic Ocean: North West | collected 2012 | reverse complement strand
TATTGGAGCGGGCGAAGGGATTCGAACCCTCGACTTCAACCTTGGCAAGGTTGCGCTCTACCCCTGAGCCAATCCCAAACGTTGTATTTCCTATATTTTTAAAAATGAAAATTCAATTTTTTTATCATGAGAGTGTCGAAATAGTGTCAAGAATTAAAAACCTCCAAGTAGTTTTCCTCCCCACATCATGAGTTTTCCTGCACCTTTTAATTGTTCTCTACGGTTTTGTTCTGCTAGCTCTTCTGATTGTTTTTTTTGCTCTTCAAGATTTTTTTTCGCAAGCTCAGTTTGTTTTTCTATCTCTTTTCTTTTTTTCTCTTCTATCTCCGTTTGTTTTTTCATTTCTTCTAATTTTTGTTTTTCAATATCGATAGAATTATTATTATTATTTTTTGTCAATGTGTCTGTTGTGTATCTTCTTTGAAAGCCGTCCTTGATACTCTGGTTGTACCATTTACTAATACTCGTGTCAGAAAGAGGTTTTTTTATAGGTGCTTGATAGCTATTGGGGATTTTAACTTTATGTTTTCTATCATTGTAATTATCAAAAGCTCTGAAAGCTATTACACCAATAATAAACAAAACAAAAATTAACCAACCATATCCTCCCTCTTCTTTTTTCTCTTCTATTTTATTTTTTTCTCTTAACTCTATTTCTTTATCAGCTAAAAACTCGTTACAATATCTACACTTAATTGCATCATTTTGAATCTCTTCAGCACAATAAGGACATTTTTTCATTACAACATGATACCATCAATCAAAAAAAATGTAACTGCACAAAAGTGAATTTTTTGAATACCAATTGATTCGAGAGAGTGTCGAAAATATAAAAAAATAGGAAAATTTGGAGCGGGCGAAGGGATTCGAACCCTCGACTTCAACCTTGGCAAGGTTGCGCTCTACCCCTGAGCTACGCCCGCTTTAAATTAACAATTACCACTTTAAGTATATAAGTCAATAATTGAGAATTTGATTTATTGAAATTTTCTTCTGTAAACAACATCAACAAGCATCATGTGAGGTAATGTTAATGCCGCTAAGCCTATAAAGACTACCTTCAAAATTGACTCGTAAATAGTAAAATTTTGAATTAAAAAAAACAAAATCATAATACCACCAATCCAAGAAACAATTGTAAAAAAAATTGTCGTGTAAATAACAAAGTATTTATTTGAAAGCTCCAAATAAATATTTTTTATTAAATGCTTTAAGTGTTTATAGGTATGAAAAAAACAAAAATATATTGAAAAACTAAGCAGAGGATCACAAATATAAAAAATTAATAAAAGTAGTAGGATTTCTAGCACACTTGTTCTTAGTTTTTTTTCAAATAAAGATAGATAAATAAAATAAATTATGGATAGTGATGTTAAAATATAAGGAATAAAAATAAATTTTTGAAAACTATAAATTTTATCATTTGTTAAGTATTCAAATATTTCAAACGATTGATTTTCATTAAAGAATATAATCCCAAAAATAATAGTCATGCCATAAGTAAAAGTGATGGGGTACCTATATTTATTAATTTTTAAATTGGTCCAATCACATAATCCAAAGTGAGCGATGGTCATTACAATAAAAATTATTAGAGAAATAATTGGAAAATATAACCATAAGATAATTACAAGAATACATAAAAAAATATATAATAAAATAAATTTAAAAAATTGAATTTTGTTTTTAAAACCTACTAAAGACGCTACAGCTCCATCAAATGATCCATGTGGAACACCAATAAAAAAAATTAACAAAAAAGATATAATATTTAAGGTTGAAAGTTCTGTAATCATTTTATTTAAACAATTCCTTTATAAATGGCAATTTAGGCATGCTTTTAATGATTTTTAATTTTGTTAACAGACTAGACTCCCCCATCATAAAACTTTGAAATTCATAACCATTTAAATTTGATGCAAGGTCAATAAAAGATTTCCCATATTCATTATTATTTTTTAAATAATTAATGAAAATTTTATCCATTTTTCTTTCTAAGAATTTGTGTACATTTACATAATTTTTATTTGATTTCTTAAGAAGTTGAATTTGTTTTATTAGAAAAGAAAAAGCATATCCTGTAGATGGTTTACAGGCACCTCCTCTAATTCCTATATTAAAAATATTTGGATTTTTTATTTTTTTATCTTCTGCAAAGAACATAGGTATTATACCTTTTTCCATACTTCGCTCTTTAATTACAGTAATATTCTTTTTTTTAAGATAAGCATCTATTTTTTCTCTGTACCAATAATCACCAAAAACCTCTTTTGAAAAAACTGTAGACTCAATTAGAGCGTAGTTATGACTAAATGGAAGAATATAAATAAAATGTAAAATATTCTTTTCTTGTGTAAAATGCATTAGAGTTAATTTATCTTGATCAAATGTATTGTCAGGAACAACAATGTTTATTCCTAAAAAATGTTGTATCAACTCATTTTTCTTTTCTTTTTGTGATCTAGAATCGTATATTTTTTCCGCATAATATTCTTTTTTATCATCTGTAATTATTTTAAAATAATTCTTAATTGGCAAATATTGAGTAACATTTTTTTTTATTATTTGTAGTTTGTTTTCTGTCTTAAAACAGTAGTCTTTCCATGTCTTAAAACTAATTACACAATAAGGACTTTTATTACTATTATGATTTATTTTTGCGTTTTCATCACTTATACTCCAATTGTACCATTTTTTTTCAATAATATTTTCAAAAGGCTTCATCCAATTAGTTAACCAAAAACCAAATAAATTATTTCTTTTATTTATATTTTGGTTTTCGAAAGCAATTATTTCATCAGAGGAATTGCCATAGATAAGTTTATTAACTGCTAGTCCACTTGGACCTAATCCAATTATTGCGGCTTTATAAATTTTCATTTGGAAGCCTATCCCTTATTTTTTGATATTTATAGTTAATTAGTGGAATAAAAAAAAATACAAATATAGAATTTATTGTTATTATTATTTTTTCAAATAAGGTTAAGTATACTCTCTCTCTTAAATATTTTTTTTTCTTATTTTTTATTTTTATACCAATACCTCTATAAATATTAGCTGCAATAAAAATACCTAATCTGGTTCTGATCGGAATATACATTAATCCAGAATAACCATTATTATAAAACTTTTCTGAAAGGTTAATAATTTTATGTATTGCATTTGAAATTTTTTTATCCTTTTGATAATTTGTTTGTATTTGGTTATTTAAGTCAGATAATTTTATGTTAGGTATCCACTCAGCAGGTATATAAATTCTTTTCATTTGAGCGTCTTCATAAACATCTCTTGCAATATTAGTTAGTTGCATTCCAATACCTAAGTCAATTGCAGAGCGCGTAGCACTTTTATTTTTTACCCCTATAATCTTTGACATCATTAGGCCTACAGATCCGGCTACATGGTAAGAGTACTTAATAAGCTCTTTTTTATTTTGAATCTTAATTTTTTTTTGATCTAAAATTAAGCCCTTGATTAAATCAATAAAAATTGAATTGTGAATTTTATTTTTTTGTAAAAAAATATTCACCTTATTATTATTTTTCTTAATTTCTTTAATAGAATCTTTTAAATAATTCGTTTTATCTTCATTATTTTTATCTGCTATATCGTCAAAATATCTACAAATTGAGTAAAGAATTCCAGCGTTTATTTTTGATTCTTTTGGTAAAAAAAGGCTAGCCCAGTAAAAACTTTTTCCTTCTCTTTTTAGGTCTGTATTTGAATTAAGTACTAAACTTTTCATTTTAGTAAATTTCTGTTTTAATAATATTTTCTACAACTTTAGCAGAAGAGAGAACGCCGGGTATTCCTGCGCCAGGATGAGACCCTGCTGCTGAAAAGTAAAGATTTTTAATTTTCTTATCTTTGTTATGATATCTAAACCAAGCTGATTGCGTAAAGATAGGTGCTATAGAAAAACCTGATCCATGCATAGAATTATAATCATTTTTAAAATCTTTTGGATTCATCCAGAAAATATCAGTTATACTTTCCTCTAATTTAGGCATAATTGTTCTAGATAACTCTTTAATTATTCTATTTTTAAGATTTTCAGACTCTTCATCCCAATTAATTTTACCTTGTAAGTTGGGTACTGGACACAAAACATAAAAACTATCGCATCCATCAGGCGCAAATGATTTATCAGTAGCTGTAGGTCTATGGATATATAGAGAAAAGTCTTCAGATAAAATTTTATTTTTGAAAATATCATGAAGCAATGACTTGAATCTTTCAGTCATCCAAATTGTATGATGAGCGATATTATTGTATTGTTTTTTTGTTCCGAAGAACAAAACAAAAAGACCCATTGAGTACAATAAGTTTTTTTCTTTTCTAACAGGTCTTTTTAAATTGTATTTTTTTAATAATTTAGAATATACTACTGGCGGGTCGGCATTGCAAACAACTAAGTCAAAATTAGTAATTTCTTCATTGTTAGTTATTATTTTTTTTATCTTATTATTTTCTAATACAAATTCCTTAGCTTCAGTATTTGTTTTTATGATTATGCCATTATCAATCATAAGTCTTTTTAATTCAGTTATTATCTTTCCTGTTCCTCCCATGCAAAAAAACACTCCCCATTTTCTTTCTAGATAATGAATTAAAGCATAAATTGAAGTTGTTGTATGAGGATCACCACCAACTAAAAGTGGGTGAATTGAAAATGCTTTTCTAAGATAAGGGTTTTTTAAACATTTGTTAACGAGTTGAGAAACAGTCAAATAGCTTTTTAAAATTATTAGATTAGGAGTTACGCTTAACATTTGAAGAAAAGATGTAAATGGTTTGTCTGCTAACTGTGTGAAGCCTACATCAAAAATTTTTTTGGATTTGTTTAAAAGTTTAAGATATCCTTTTATATCTCCAGGATCAAATCTACTAATTTGTTCATTTGTTTTCTCTAAGGTTGAACAGTAATCAAAAGTTTTTCCATCATGAAAATGATATCGATACCATGGATCTAAAGGGACAAAATTTAGATAATCTTCTCTTTTTTTATCAAACAAATTAAACAATTCATCAAAAAGAAATGGAGCTGTAATTACTGTTGGGCCAGCATCATGTTTGAAACCATTAACCTCAAATACTCTTGCCCTTCCTCCTAAATCGCTAAGTTTTTCAATAATAGTAGTGTCATAACCAAGTTTTTTTAATCTTAGACTAATTGCTATTCCACCAAAACCGCTTCCAATTACAACTGCTTTTTTATTCATTGTTAATTTACTAATTTTATTTAAATAACCTATTTCTTAAAAATATAGTAACAATTATGCTAAAAGAATCAGATTTATTGCAACAACTTAAGAAAAAAGGTCTGAATTTTAAAATTCATGAACATGAGCCTTTGTTCACTGTAGAGGACTCTGAAAATAAACGAGGTATTATTGAAGGTGCACATACTAAAAACTTATTTCTAAAAAATAAAAAAAATAACTTTTATCTTTTAAGTTGTGATGAAGGTTCTGTAATCAACTTAAAAGAGTTTTCGAAATCAATCAACGCTAAAAATCTCTCCTTCGCAAACGAAATTTACTTAAATAAATATTTGGGAATCACCCCAGGTTCCGTATCACCTTATGCGCTTTTAAATGATAAGGAAAATATGGTATCTTTCTATTTAGATGAAAAACTAGCTAATAGTGATATAATTAATTTTCACCCTTTGATTAATACAGTCACTGTAACAATAAAAACAAAGGAATTTATTAATTTCATTCTTGAAAATAATAAAAAAATTAATATTTTTTCATTAGATAGTTATAGTATAGTTAAAACATTATGAATGATGATATTAATATAATTGATATTAATGAGGCAGAATTTAACGATAAAGTTATTGAGGAAAGCCAGAATAAATTAATTATTGTAGATTTTTGGGCACCTTGGTGTGGGCCATGCAAACAACTTACGCCTGTTTTAGAAAAGGTGGCAAGAAATTCTAAAGATAAGTTAGTTCTAGTAAAAGTTAATATAGATGAAAATCAACAAATTGCTGCACAATTAAGAATACAATCTATACCTGCAGTTTACGCATTTAAAGACAAACAAATTGTAAATGCTTTTCAAGGTGTAATTCCTGAAAATCAAATTATTGATTTTATTGAAAAATGTCTAGGCTCAAAACTAAATGAAGATTTTAATGAATTTTATGAACAGATTAAAACAGCAATGTCTGAGAAAAAATACGAAGAAACAAAAGATATATTAATTGAGTTTATTGCAAAGAATTCAGAACAATTAAAAGCAATAAATTTTTATTTAGAATGTTTAATAGAGTTAAAACAATTTGAAGAATTAGATATATTTATTTCTTCTTTAGATAAAAAAATTCAAGAGAAAGAAGAGATAAAAAATATACTAAAAAAACTAGAAATTATAAGAAATAATTTATCAGGTCCAAATGTTGAAGATTTAATTAAAAAATTAGAAAGTAAACCCAATGATATTAATTTAATTATTGAAATTGCTGATAAATATTTTTCAACGCAAAGTTATGAAAATTGTATGGAAATATTATTAATGAACTATCCAAAAAACAAAAATAAAATTAAAGAAAAAATGATTGAGTTTTTCAATGTTTTGGGAAATGATAATGAGTTTACAAAAAGTTATAGAAAAAAATTGTCACAAATAATGTTTTCTTAAAATATGGAAATTCCTATTTTTCCCTTAAATGGCGCTATTTTATTTCCGGGAACTAGCTTGCCATTAAATATCTTCGAAGACAGATATATCAAAATGGTAGACTATGCGCTTGCGAATAACAGGTTGATTGGAATGATCCAAAGAAATGAGAATAATAATTTATATAAAATAGGATGTATTGGAAAAATTCAGAACTTTAGTGAAACTAGTGATGGTAGATACATAATAAGCCTTGAAGGAAAAAAGTGTTTTAAGTTAAAAGATGAAATAAATAGTAATCATAAATTCAAGTTAGTTAAAATTGTTGAGTTAGAAAATCCAAAAGAGAATATTGAAGATTTTAATAATAAAAAAAAAGAATTTTTAATTAATAAATATAAAAAATATTTACATTTTAAAAAAATTGATATGGATTTAAAAGAAATTCAAAGCATTGATATTTTTCAAATTCTAAAATTTATTGTTATGGTATCACCTTTTCAAAATATAGAAAAACAAATGCTTTTAGAAGTCAGGGAAAATAAAATTTTTTACGATAAAATTATTTCAATATTAGAATTAGAAATATTTAATCTATCAGACAAAATGACCATTAATTAAACACCCATTGCAAAATCAGAAATTAAACTTTTTAAAAATTTATTTTTTTCTAAAGCGTTAAATCCAAATTTTCTCAGATTTACCATAGCCGTATTAGATTTTTTAAATATACCATCTAACTTATCTGTAATTTGGTATAAAGCGTATGCATCATGAAAAGTTATACTGTTATAGTCTTTGCAGAAATATTTATTTCCTAATTCTATTCCCAAAGAATTATATTTTTTAACCAGATTATACATATTGCTAATATCTCTAACGCCTAAATTCCATCCTTGACCAGCTATTGGATGAATGGAGTGCGCAGAGTCGCCAACATAAATTAATCTTTTTTCGTAAAATTTTGAATTTAAATGCGATGATAAATAAAAGGATTTTTTAGTATAAATTTTATTTATTTTTCCTATCTCAAAGTGGGTTTGATGCTCAAGTAAACTTGAAAGATCCTTGTCACTAAAATTAAATACCTCATCAATAATATCACATTCATTCGACCAAACTATAGAACTACAAAATTTGTTTTTATTTTTTTTCATTGGCAAAACAGCTAATGGGCCATTTTTATAAAAAAATTCAATAGCATTATTGTGGTGGTCTTCTGAATGGGACATGGTGATAACTAGAGCTTTTTGATTGTAATTTTTAGAATAAATAGTTCTTTTATATAAGTTTCTTATAGAGCTTCTTTTTCCGTCTGCTGCAATTATAATGTCTGATATACATTTATTTTTTTTTGAAAAAGAAACAACTTTATTTGACTCATACAATATTTTATTAATGTCCTCACCATATATCAGTCTTATACTATTACGTTTATTAATTTTTTCTAAGAGTTTTTCTATTAAAATAGAATTTTTTATTATGTATCCTAAATTTTCATTAGACTCTTTGTTATGAAAATAAAGTTTATTTTTTGGACTTCTGTCGAAAACCTTTATACACTTAATAGGCTCAGCGTGGTTTTTAAGATTTTCCCATATACCAAGTTTTTCTAAAAATATTTTAGACCCCTGTGAAATAGCAGTTGTTCTATTATCGTTTTTATTCTTTTTGTGGTCAGTGTTTTTTTTCTTTTCTGAAATTATTATTTCATATTTAAATTTGGATAAAGCAAATGCTGTTATTAAGCCAATTAATCCGCCTCCAACTATATGTACGTTAGAATTAATTTCTTTCATAATTTTCTTCGAATTACCTTATTCTAAATGTATTACAATCTAAATATGTTAAAAAATAATAGCTTGAAGGGATCAATTTTAAAAATTTGTATTGGTTTGTTTTTTTCTTTTGTTTCTTCTTATATATTAGTAAGTCTAATTTCCTTTGATAATAATGACCCAAGAATTTATCAATATAATGATGAAATAGATTTAAATAATATTCAAAACTATCTTGGTTATTATGGAGCATTAATTTCAAGTGGTTTTTTAATTATACTTGGAACTAGTTCGTATTTTTTTGGCATATTCCTTTTCATCAATGCTATCAAATACTTAATGATGAAAAATAAAATATTTTTTGTAACTAGATTAATTTTATTGATTATTGGTTCCATTCTAATCAATTTTATAATTGTTGAGTTAGATTTTTCATTTTATAAAATCGGATTGATATCTCAATCTATTATAGAATTATCTATTCCATTAATTGATAGCTTTTTAATTAATAAATATTTTATTTTGTTTTTTAAGTTAGTGCTATTTGCTTTAGGTGCAATATTTATTTGGTTTTCTTTATCATTAAAAATCACATATTTAAGTAAACTTAAATTTTTTGGAAAGATTTTTAAAATTTTTATTATTTTTAAGTACATTAATATTTTTGAGTTAAATGTATGGCCTAAAAAGAAGGCAAAAAATAAATATGATATAAAGTCTGAACCTACAATAAACTCAAATAATGATAAAAAAATAATAAACAAACCTTCTTTTGCGAATAAAATTAATGAAAGTAATAACAAATATGTATTTACGAAGCCTAATGATAATTTACTAAATAAGGCATCAAGAAAAAATAATTTAATTAAAGAAATAGAAAAAGCAAACAAAGAGTCAGCTATTAGACTTGAAAAAACTTTGTTAGAATATGGTGTTGAGGGAAAAATAATAAATTATAAAACTGGCCCAATTGTAACACTATTTGAATTTGTTCCCAAGGCAGGAATTAAATCAAGTAAAGTTATCGGGCTGTCAGATGATATTGCTAGGGCAATGTCCTCTTATTCAGCACGAATATCCTCACAACCAGGCAAGACCAGTTTAGGAATAGAAATTCCAAATTTACAAAGAGAGTCTGTTTTTTTTGGAGATTTAGTTGATGATATTAAATTTAAAAATAGTTATGATTCATTAACACTTGCATTAGGTAAAAATATTTCAGGTGAAAAAGTTTTTGCAGATTTAGAAAAAATGCCCCATTTATTAATCGCTGGAACAACAGGTTCTGGAAAATCTGTTGGTATAAATACAATGATACTAAGTTTATTGCTAAAATTTAAACCAAATGAATGTAAAATGATTTTGATTGATCCTAAAATGTTAGAATTAAGTGTTTATGAGGATATCCCTCATCTATTAACTCCTGTAGTAACAAATCCTAATAAAGCCGTCTTTGCTTTAAAGTGGGTAGTAAAAGAAATGGAGAATAGATATAAATTAATGAGTTCATTAAATGTAAAAAATATAACTAGCTACAACTTAAAAGTTTCAAAAACAATTTCTTCAGGAAAAAAACTATTTAGAGAGGTACAAACTGGAATTGACAGTGAAACAAGAATGCCAATAATAGAAAAAAGAGAAATTGCTCTAGAAAAAATGCCGTACATAGTTGTAGTTATTGATGAAATGGCAGACTTAATGATGGTGGCAGGTAAAGAGGTGGAAACGCTTGTACAAAGACTTGCTCAAATGGCGAGAGCGTCTGGTATTCACTTAATAACAGCAACTCAAAGACCAAGCGTTGATGTAATCACTGGTACTATAAAAGCAAATTTTCCTTGTAGAATTAGCTACAAAGTAGCCAGCAAGTTTGATAGTCGCACAATCTTAAATGAGATGGGCGCTGAGCAATTATTAGGTAGTGGTGATATGTTGTTATTAGAAAACGGCACTATAAATAGATTACATGGAGGGTATGTAACTGAAAATGAGGTTGAAAAAATCGTTAACTTTATTAAGTCTCAGGCAACTTTTGATAGAAAAAAAGAAATATCACTAGATGAGAATGACCGGTCACAAAATAGTCTTGATTTAATGTCAAATTCAACAGATGAACTTTATAGTCAAGCTGTTAATATTGTTATCAAGCAACAGAAGGTTTCAACTAGTTATATTCAAAGATATTTACAGATTGGATATAATAGAGCGGCTAGAATAATTGAAAAAATGGAAGAAGACGGCATTATTTCTGAAGCAAATAACGCTGGCAAGAGACATGTTCTTAAAAAAAATTAATTATTTTCTCATTAAATTTGTTTTTATAATTTTTACACTAAAAGCAAGCATATTAAGTGGTGAAGAAATAAAACAAAGTATCGTAAATAACTACATAGATGAATTGAAAAATTTTTCGTCTTCTTTCATTCAAGATAATGGGGGTGATATATCAGAAGGCAAAATGTATATAGGTAAGAAAAGAGTAAGGTTAGACTATAATAAACCAGCTAACTTATTGATAGTTTTGGATGAAGATAAAGCCATGTACTATAATTATGATTTGGAAGAAGTAGAGTTTTTTAATCCACAAAAAACAACAGCTTGGTTTTTTTTTGAAATATTTAAAAACAAAGAATATTTTTCAGATGCAGATTTTAATTTAAACAATAATAATTTAGTAATTCAAAAAAGTGGAGTCAGTGATGGTGAGACTTATGATATGAAAATAAATTTTGAAACAAGTCCTCTAATATTAAGAAAAATAGAATTAAGGCTAAATAATAATTATTTTTTATTTTCATTGTTTGATCATAAATACAATGAAAGTTTTCACAAAAAATTCTTTAAACTTATTCGCCCTAAAACCTAATAACTTGAAATTAATACAAAATCATTTTTAGATGAAACATTAACCTTTGACTTAATTTTATTTAATTTTTTTCTAATCCTACTAAGATGGCTATCTAAAGAATTAGTTTCAAGTGTTTTTTTAATGTTTAGTATTTTTTCTTTGATAAAGCTCCTTTTGCATTTTTCTAAATTAATTAATAAAGTTAAAATCTGTTTTTCAGCACTTGTTAAAAAAACAGCTTCCTTTGTTTTCAAACTAATAATCTTGTCTTCTGTAATCTCTATGTCTCCAAATATTATTTTTTGAGATAAAAATAACTTTGAAACAATGTTTATTAAACTTTGCATTTTAACTGGTGCCTGAAAAAAAAGTTTTTTTTCAGATTGAATTTTATCTAACCAAAAATTACATAGAAATATTTTATTATTTTTATTTTTTATTTTTTTATTTAACAAAAATTTTTTATCACTTACTAAAACCAATCCTATTTTATTTTTTTCAGACTCTTTTTCAAGATCATTAATTTTTTTGAATAATAAATTATAACTCTTAAAAATATCCTCAAAAAAAAATTTTAGATCTTGATTTGAATATATATTAAGTGTTTGTTTCATTCCTTGATCCAAATAATATCGTGCCCAGTCTAATATAGCTTGGATTAAAACTTAAAGCTTTTTTATAGTCATTACTCATTCCAATACTTAACTCTTTTAACATTATTGATTCTAATAAATTTTTAAGTAGTTTAAAATGTATTGATGGATCATCTTTAATTGGAGGAATACACATTAAACCTACAACATTAATTTTTAAATCATTAATACAATAACTAGTAAAGCTTTTTACATCATTTGGGCTAATTCCACTTTTTGTTTTTTCTTCACCTGTATTTACTTGAATGAAAAATTTTTTTGTTTTTATTTGTTCTAAATTTTTATTAAACTCAATAGCAATCTTTTCTCTATCTAGCGTATGAAAAACATCAAATAATTTTGATGCCTCTTTAACTTTATTTGATTGTAGTGGGCCGGTGAGGTGAAGCTCTATATCTGGATAGTTCGTAATCAAATCCTTAAATTTGTTTTTTGCCTCTAATACTCTATTTTCCCCAAAAATTCTCACACCTTTCCTAATTGCATTTTCTACCGAAGTCATTTGGTGGTTTTTAGAAATAGCTACTATTTGGGTGTTTCCCTGGGTTTTTTTAATTTCTTCAAGAATTTCAGTATATTTATTAAAATGGATCATATTTTTTGTTGTAAAAAAACAACAATTTATAATAATTTACATATTTTCGTAAGCTTTTTTTGAATTTTTACAAGATTTTTAATAATTAGATCATCAATATAGAGTTTGTTATCTATATTTAATGAATATTCATTAACTCAAAAGGAGTAATTATGAAAAAAGAACTATTAATCGGTACAGCCTTAGTATCTACGCTTGGTGCAGCATCAGTTGCAGAAGCAGTTACAGCTACTATGAGCGGTAATCACCAAACTGGTATCAGATTTAATGATGCTACTGGTGGAGATGATTCAAGATCACAAGTAAATGATAATAACTTTACTGTGTCTTTATCTGAAACAACTGATGGTGGTGTAACTATTGCATCAAGCTTCATGCTAATGAATGAAGCTGGTGGTGGATCTTCTGATGAAGATGCTGGTTTTACACTTACTTTCACTGATGGATCTAAATTAGATGTAATTAATGCAGGTAACGCATCAGGTTCACATGACATTTCTGTTCCAGCTTCTGCTGGTGCTGAGTCAGTGACTGTAACTACATCAAACAAAGCTCCAACTGGATTAGACTTTGCAGCAGGCGCAACTGTATATGGTGTTGAGTGGCATTCTGCAGATGACTTCCTAATGGATGGTTTAAAGATGTCTGTATCAGCTTCAACTGATAACGGTGCAAATGCTACTTCAGCATTAAAAGCTGATGGTCACATTGCTGTTGGTGGTACTTATGTAACTACTGCTGGTGACTCAGATATCACTATCGGTGCTGGTTACTCAGCTATGGAACATGGCACTACTGGTACTTCTCCATCAAGTGATGAGGGTGGTATACACTTCGGTGTAAGTGCTGTAACTGGTGACTTAACTGTTGCTGTTGGTTTTGCTGATGGTGATAGCATTGAAGCTCAAGCTACTGCTGGAACTTTAAACACTGAAGTTGATGGTGAAGTGGTAAAAGCTGGTGTTAAATATGTAACTGGTGACTTAACTTTCAATGTAGGTGTTACTGCAGGTTCAGGTCAAGATAGCCATACATTTGGTCAAGCTGGAACAACTGATGACTCATATGACAAAACTTCTGCAAGTGTTTCATATGCTGTTGCTTCAGGTGTAACTGCTTATCTTGGTTACTCAGATGTTGACTCAGCTAACGATGGTATTAATGATGATACAGATGGTTCATCTTGGTACATCGGTGCAAACATGTCATTCTAATTAAACGATTAAGTTTAATAAAACGGCACTTTTTGTTAAGTGCCGTTTTTTTTATGTTTTACTTTTTCTCATCAATACAATAATTATTTGGATTAATTATGAAATCTAAAATTATAGCGCTTATTTTAATTTCTTTTGTATTATCTTGTAATAAGAATCTTACTGAAGCCGAAAAAAAAAGAATGTGGAGTAAAGCTCAAACCACTGGGGCAATTATAGAAAGATCGGGTACAAAATTTAATTCAGGTATCAACAAAGAATTAGCTCTTCAAGATGCTGAAACAAGATTACAGTCTGGTGGTGGTTTATTTGGTTCAGATGGTTTAGGTCTTGATGATATACCTGGGGTTGGTGGAAAGAAAAATAATCAAACTCAGACTACTTCAATGGTGATGCCAGTAAACACTTATCTTTGGAAGGGTGCTTTAGATACTATAAGCTTTATGCCTCTTAATTCTGCTGACCCTTTTGGTGGAACGATATTAACTGACTGGTATTCAACAACAAACAATCAAAACGAAAGGTGTAAACTAAACATTCTAATTACTGGGATGGAACTTAAAAGTCAGAACTTAAAAGTTACATCTTTTTGCCAATATTTTGAAGAAGGTAAGTGGATAAATATTGAAACGGATGTTAATAACAACATCAAATTAGAAAACGCTATTTTAAATAAAGCAAAAAAAATTCGTCTTAAGTCAAGTTAAAATAGTGTCATCAAGATACAATCACAGAACTGTCGAAATTAAGTGGCAAAAAGAATGGCTAAGTAAAAAAGTTTTTTCATCAAGTGAAGACATAACGAAGAAAAAATTTTATGTTTTAGAGATGTTTCCATATCCATCTGGTAAAATTCATATGGGCCATGTAAGAAATTATACATTAGGGGATGTTGTTGCTAGATATAAAAAAATGAACGGATATAACGTTCTTCATCCAATGGGGTGGGATGCATTTGGCTTGCCAGCTGAAAATGCAGCTATGACTGAAAAAAAACATCCGGAGGAATGGACCTATAATAACATTAAAATAATGAAGGAACAGTTATTAAAAATGGGCTTATCACTTGATTGGGATAGGGAATTGGCAACGTGTCATCCAGACTATTATCGTCATGAGCAAAAGTTTTTTATAGATATGTTTAAAGCAGGCCTTGCATATAAAAAAGAGTCTGAAGTAAATTGGGACCCCGTTGATAAAACAGTACTAGCAAATGAACAGGTAATTGATGGAAAAGGTTGGAGGTCTGGAGCAGAAGTAGAGAAAAAAAAACTTTCACAATGGTTTTTAAAAATTAGTAAATACTCTGATGAACTTTTATCAGAAATTGAAAATTTAACTGAATGGCCAAATAAGGTTAAAGTTATGCAAGCAAATTGGATTGGGAAATCAATAGGAGCTGAAATTAACTTTCAAATAAATAATGGTGAATTTAAAAATCAATTAATTAAAGTTTTTACTACAAGACCTGATACAATATTTGGAGCAACTTTTATTGCTTTATCTATTGAACATGAAATAAGCAAAAAACTAATAAAAGAAAATAATCAAATTAAAAAGTTTGTTGAAGATTGTAAACTTGTAAATGCAGATAAAAAAAAATTGGGTTTTAATACTGGTCTTGAAGCTATCCACCCATTTATTAAAAATAAAAAAATACCTATTTATATCGCTAACTTTGTTTTAATTGAATATGGTTTAGGTGCAGTTTTTGGTTGCCCAGCTCATGATCAAAGAGATTATGATTTTGCAATAGAATATAATTTAGATATTGTTAGAGTGGTGGGATCACACAGCAAAACAGATCAAAAGAAAATTGACAAAGCTTTCACTGAAAATGGATTAATAATTAACTCTGATTTTTTAAATGGTCTTACAACTAATGCTGCAAAAGAAAAAATTATTAAAGTATTGGAGGAAAAAGGAATAGGTCGTGGTAAAACAAATTTTAAACTTCGCGATTGGGGTATTTCTAGACAGAGGTTTTGGGGATGCCCTATACCAATTATTTATCTTGAAGATGGGACTGTGTCTGCGGTTAATGAGGATGAATTACCAATAAAATTACCAAAAATAGACTCATTTGATGAATCGTCCTCAGCCTTATCTAACTTCGAGGGTTGGAAAGAAACAAAATGTAAAAAAACGGGGATGAAAGCAATAAGAGAAACTGATACCTTTGATACATTTTTTGAGTCGTCGTGGTACTATTTTAGATATTGTAGCCCTAGAGCAGAAGTACCGTTTATAAAAAAACAGATAGATTATTGGTTGCCAGTTGATCAGTATATTGGTGGTGTTGAACATGCTATACTTCACCTTTTATATTCACGATTTTTTACTAAAGCCTTAAGAGATTTAGGGTATTTCGAAATTGATGAGCCCTTCAAGGGTTTGTTTACTCAAGGTATGGTTACTCACAAAACATACAAGAACTCTGATAATAAGTGGGTTGAGCCTAAAGAAATAAGAGAGGTGGAGGGTGAGTTGTTTGATCTTAATAATAATAAAGTTAATTCTGGCAAGATTGAAAAAATGAGCAAATCAAAAAAAAATGTTGTTGACCCTAATGACATAATAGAAAATTTTGGAGCAGACACTGCTAGATGGTTTATGTTGTCCGATAGTCCCCCAGATAGAGATTTGCAATGGACAAACTCGGGCGTAGTAGCTTCTAGTAAATTTATAAAAAAACTTTGGGAAATATTATTAAGTTTAGATAATTATAAACAAGTTAGCAAAAATGAAGACAATTATATAAAAAACAAATTAGCAATAATTACCAAAGATATAACAAAGAATATTGATGATTTTCATTTCAACAAATCAGTTGCTAAAATATATGAGTATGTAAATTTGATAAATAATTGCACAATTAAAAAAAATATATCTAAAGATTTTTTTGGATGGACCTTAAAACAATTATCAATTTTGATTCATCCGTTTATTCCACATATAAGTGAAGAAATGTGGTTGGTTGTAGGAAATGGCGACCTTTGCATAAATCAACCGTGGCCAAAAATTGAAGCTGTTGCTGAAATATCTAATTATAAATTAGCAGTTCAAATAAACGGCAAAACTAGAACAGTAATTGACATTGATAAAAATATCACAAAAGAAGAAATTCTCTCTTTAGTAAAACAAGATAAAAGGGTAATTAAGTATATAAACGGAAAAGAAATTTTAAAAGAAATATATGTTCCTTACAAAATTGTTAATATTGTGATTTAATGAAAAAATTTTTAATAGCTTTTTCTTTGGTTTTTTTTATTTCATCTTGTTCTAGTATTAATTTCGTATATCAAAATGATAAAAGCCTTTATAATCCAATATATAAATTAACAAGTTATAGCTTCGAAGGAAAAGAGCTTTCCTCTATGTATAGGTTTTTACCAATATATATTGGAAGATCTGATAGCCCAAAATATAGTCTCAAAATTAAAATAATTGAAGACACAACTCGTAAATCCGTAAAAAAAAATCAAGCTATAACTGAACTAGGTTATAAATTGACCTTTGAATATAGTTTGGAAGATATAAAAAATAATTGTACTTTATTAGATGTGAAACTATTTTCTAGATTTTCTCATGCACCAAAATCATCTGGTTATAATTTTGGGTCAGACCAATCTCTAGAAAATTTGTATGAATTAGCAGTTAAAGATAACATAGAAAGATTTGTTGATTTAATATCTAAAGAAAAATTTTCTGAATGTTTAGATGAAAATTGATCCATTTGAATTAATTGTAAAAGAAAATTTTAAATTAAGAAAAGGTTTTTATCTAATATCTGGTAATGAGTTTTCCTTGATGGAGAAAATAAAAGAATTGATAGTAACAACTTTCAAGGTAGAAAATTATAGTGAGGTATTAAAATTAGAAAACATAAATAACTATAGTCAATCAATCTCACTTTTTAACCAAAAAAGAATTATAATAATAAACGGTCTTAAGAATTTTGATGAATATAATGAAATTTTATTAAATAACACCGAAGATGTTTTTGTTTTTATTAGTCAAAATAACCCAAAAATTAAAAACATAAAAAGTGTTTTCATAAAAAAAAATAATTTCTTTTTAATTGATTGTTATGAAATGGCCCAAAAAACAAAAACGATGGTATTAAGGTCTATTTGTGAAAAAAATAATATAAAATTAGAAGCTGATGTTTTTTGGTATTTAGTAGATGTTCTTGACAATAAATATATGCTTTTAGAAAATGAAATGAAAAAATTAACATATCTTAATAAAAACAATGGAATAGATATAGGTAAAATAAATAAGATTTTGGCTTTAGGGTCTATGGGTTATGAAAAGATTTTTTTTAATATATTGGGGTCTAATGAAAAAATTATTGAACTTTACAAAAGATCAATTTTTGACTACTCAGATTTGAATAAATTTTTTTATTTTATTAAACTTCAAAGTCTTCAAATTATTGATTGTTCGAATATTCATGAATTTGAGAAAAAAATTCCCTCTTACTTATTTAGAGAGAAAGATGTTCTTTTAAAAATTTATGAAAAGATCAATTTGTCTAAAAAGGAACGTTTAAGTAAATTATTATTTGATTCAGAGAAATTAATAAGAATGAATAATAAATTAAGTATTGTTTTGGGATTAAGATTCATTTTAAACCTTAAACGTATAATTACTTCTTAAGCCGCCTCATAATATCATCAAGTTGATTGAGGTCGGAATAATAAAGGGTAAGAGAGCCGGAGGAGCCAGACTCATTAAACTGAATTGATGTTTTAAGACCTAATTTATCAGACAGCTCTTTTTCTAGATCTGTTATATTGGGGTCTTTATAATTTTTGTTTTTTCTAGATTTTTTGAACTCTGATGTAATTTTTTCAACCTGTCTCACGCTTAGGTTTTTTTCTACAATTTCTTTTGCTTTTTCATAAGCATTGGGCACACCAATTAAAGCTCTAGCATGACCCATGGAAAGGTCTCCGCTGATAACCATATCTTGAATATTTTTTTCTAGATCTAAAAGCCTAAGAGTATTTGAAACATGGCTTGAGCTTTTGCCAATTATTTTTGCTAGTTTATCATTTGTAATATTCTTAAGTTGTATTAAGCCTTTATAGGCATTTGCTTCTTCTATTATATTCAAATCCTCTCTTTGAATATTTTCTATTAGTGCCGCTTCAATGACTTGGGTGTCCTCTAATTCCTTTATTACGCAATCTACTTCATGAAGACCGGCTAACTGAGATGCTCTCCACCTTCTTTCACCGGCAATTATTTGATATTGGTTTTCTTCAGCCTCCCTTACAATGATGGGTTGGATTAATCCTTGGTTTTTAATTGAAATTGCTAGTTCGTTAAGGTCAGATTCATTGAAATTTTTTCTAGGCTGAGTTGGGTTAGGCTTGATTGAAGAAATATTAATTTTTTTAGAGCCTTTGTTTATATTTTTATCAGAAGAAGATAGAAGTGCCCCAAGGCCCATTCCCAGTTTATTATCTTTGTTCATTATTTATCATTTTGGTTTAAAATAACTTCTTTTGCAAGCTCAATATAAGCTAAAGAGCCTGCAGCTTGTGTATCATATACTAGCGCAGGCTTACCATGACTTGGGGCTTCTGATATTTTTACATTTCTTGGAATAGTTGTTTTATAAACCTGATCTCCAAAGTGTTGTCTTACATCTTTCTCAACTAATGAACTTAATGAATTTCTTTTATCTAGCATTGTAATTAAAATTCCCTCAATTTTTAAGTCTTTATTATAATTTTCTTGAATTAATTTGATTGTTTGCATTAATGCCGAAAGACCCTCTAAAGCAAAAAATTCAGACTGTAATGGAATAAGTGTTGTGTCAGAAGCAACCAAAGAATTTATTGTTAATAATCCTAAAGCTGGTGGACAGTCTATAAAAATAAAATCAAAACTATTAATTTCATTAAATATTGATTTAAAAACAAACTCCCTTTTTTCAAAATTTGTAAGCTCTACCTCTGCGGCGGCTAAGTCTGTATTGGCGCCAATTATTTTAAGGCCTGGGATAAGAGTATCTTTTATACCCTCAGTTAAAAGTTTTTTTTCATGTATCATTTCATATATTGATGGCTTTCTATTATTATAAGAAATACCTAAACCTGTACTAGCATTACCCTGAGGGTCAGCATCTATAATTAAAACACTTTTCTTAACTGCAGCTAAAGAAGTTGCTAGATTTATTGTAGTTGTTGTTTTACCAACGCCTCCTTTTTGGTTTGAAATAGAGATTATTTTTTTCACAGTTTTTTATATTTGTATATTTTTATCACAAAACCACCTCCTTCACTTAGACTTGGAAAAAGATCGTATTTGAAAATAAAAGTTTTTTTTGCATCCTCAATCTCTTTCATAACATTTCTGCCTTTAAGAAAAAGCAATGATGTATTTTTTTTAGTAAAAAAAAGTGAATAATCTAATAATTTTGTTAAAGGAGCAAGGGCTCGACAAACAATAAAGTCAAATTTTTGATTTTTGATTTTTTCAACTCTAGAACATATAGTTTTAATTTGTATATTTTGCTCATAGGCAAATTGATTAATAAAGTTAATTTTTTTCATTTTTGAGTCAATTAACAAAATGTTTTTATAACCAAATATTGACAAGATTACTCCTGGCAATCCAGCGCCGGTCCCTAAATCTATAATTGATGAGTTTTTTTTTGAAATAAATTTAGAAAGTTGCAATGAGTCATTAATATGCCTATCCCAAGCAATATCAATTGTGGATGGACCAACAAGATTGTGTGTTTTGTTACTTTTTTCTAATTTTTGTATATAGTTATTAATTAAATCAACTTGTCTTTTTTTAAGATTAAAGTTTTTAATTACAAAATTTTTATCCAATTTAAGCAGCTTTTTTGTTTTTATTTTTTTTAATATATCTTAGCAGTGCGATTGTAGCCGCTGGAGTAACACCGGATATTCTTGAGGCGGCCCCTAATGTTCGTGGTTTAATTTTTGATAATTTTTCAACTATTTCATTAGACAGACTTCCGACTAGTTTATAATTGGTTGATTTGGGAATTACCAAACTTTCTTCTTTTTCAAAATCTTTTATATCCATCCTTTGTCTGTCAAGATATCCTGTGTACTTAGCTTCAATTTCTATTTGCTCCATTACATCGTCTTCTAAGTCGTTTAATTCAGGAATGATTTTTTTCAGCTTAGGAGTTGTAATATTAGAGAAGGATAAGAGGTCTATAATGTTTCTTTTTTTTCCATCTTTATTTATTTTTATTCCTTTTTTAAGCAGCGCATTTGGGGAGAATTTTTGACTTTTTGCAAACCTGAAGCCTTCTTTTATCCTTGTAGATTTTTTTTCAAATTGCCTTTGTCTATCCAAACCAACACAACCTATATTAATTCCAAGAGGTGTTAATCTTAAATCTGCGTTATCAGCTCGGAGCAAGAGCCTGTACTCAGACCTTGAGGTGAACATTCTATAAGGCTCTTTAGTTCCTTTTGTAACCAAATCATCTATCAAAACACCAATGTATGCTTCAGATCTTGGAATTATAAATTCTTTATCAGAAGTTGTTCTGAGTGAAGCATTTATACCGGCTATTATTCCTTGTGCAGCCGCTTCTTCATACCCGGTTGTTCCGTTAATTTGACCAGCAAAAAATAAATTTTTAATTTTTTTT
>MDSW01021091.1_pt1 | contig 21378 bp, 25 predicted proteins | sample 811171 | NCBI WGS metagenome assembly MDSW01 (sample SAMN05326641, study PRJNA326480) | marine metagenome | isolation source: seawater | place: Atlantic Ocean: North West | collected 2012 | reverse complement strand
TATGGAATGGCAGTTGCTCAAGCTCAACATGCTTTAAGAGAAATGGGTGATATTTTGAAAAAAGCAGGTATTAATGTTAGATATGCGATTCATCCTGTTGCAGGCAGGATGCCGGGACATATGAATGTTTTGTTAGCAGAAGCTAATGTACCTTATGAAGAGGTTTTGGAGTTAGATGAAATTAATCATGATTTTCCAATGACTGAAGTTTCATTTGTTATTGGAGCAAATGATGTAACTAATCCAGCTGCTAAAACTGATGAACAGTCGCCTATCTATGGAATGCCTATTTTGGATGTTGAAAAATCACAAACTGTTTTGTTTATTAAGCGGTCAATGGCTACTGGTTATTCTGGCGTTGATAATGAGCTCTTTTATAGAGATAATACTACTATGTTATTCGGGGATGCCAAGAAAATGTGCGAAAATATAGTTAAATCTCTTAACTAAATATTATTTCTCCTAGCCGTTTTTCTTGATCTTCTAATATTTTCTTCTTTTTCTCTTGCTCTTTTTAAAGAAGGTTTTTCGAAATGCTTGCGAAGTTTCATTTCTTTATACAATCCTTCTCTCTGCATTTTCTTTTTCAAACTTCTTAAAGCTTGTTCAATATTATTATCTTTTACGTTTACAAAAATAGTCATATTATTAATGGTCGCAGGCTTTAACATAAACTTAAAATATTTGCAAATAATGATATTTAATCAAATAGATTGGTTATAAGTAAATAATTGTTTATATAATAAGTGTGTCTATATTGAAAATTGCTAGGATAGGTCATCCTATTCTAATAAAAAAAGCTGAAGAAGTTGAAGAAATTCAATCAAATACAATTAAAAAAATCATTCATGATATGTCTGAAACCATGCTTGATGCTAATGGTATTGGACTTGCTGCACCACAAGTACATATAAATAAAAGAATATTTGTTTATAGAAATCCAGACAATATTGATGAAAATTCAAAAATTGAAATTACAGCTATAATAAATCCCAACATTGAAAAAATATCTGATGAAACTTTTGATGATTGGGAAGGGTGTTTATCAATTCCAGGGATGACTGGTTTAGTTAGAAGGTTTTTAAAAATCAAACTTACTGGCTATGATCTAAAAGGTGATTTTATCACAACTGAAATTGAGGGTTTACACTCCAGAATAATTCAACATGAATTTGATCACTTGAATGGTATTTTATTTATAGATCGATTAGCACACAAAAATGCATTTGGATTTGAAAATGAAATTGAAAAATTTTGGAAGAAAAATGAAGAAAAAAAATAAAACTCTAGAAAAAAAAAGATTAGAATTATTAAACCTTTCCATTAGTATTGTCAGTAGTTCTGGTTGGAATAATTTATTATTTAAAAAAATATCTAAGCAAAAAAATATTTCAATTAATAAATTAGAGCTTTTGTATCCAAATGGCTACATAGATATGATTAAATTTATGTTTTTGAATTTAAACAATGAATTAAAATTTAAATGCAAAGAATATGATTTAATTAACATTCCTATTCACAAAAGAATAAGAAAAATTATACTAACAAACTTTATCATAATGAATAAGAATAAAAATTTTTATAAAAAAACTTTTTTTCATCTTTTAATACCAGGTAATAATCGTATTCTTTTTAAGGAATTATCAAAAACTGTTAATATTATGTGGTATATATCCAATGATAAATCTACAGATTTTAATTTTTATACTAAAAGAGCTACACTTTTAACAATATATTTTCCTTTACTGATATTTTTTTTTAATAATAGTAATTTAATTGAACTTGAAAAAAAATTGGATGAGAAATTAGGAAAAGTATCTAAAATTCCTATAATTAAAAATAAATTAAGAACATATCTTAATTTTGTGCCTTCTTTTTTTAAATAATTTTAGTTAAAATTTAGGCAATGATATCAGGCTCTAATTTATTTCTTAAAATTGTAATTTTATCTTTTAAAGCCAACTTTCTTTTTTTAAGTCTCTGAATTTGTAAAAAATTTACAGTATGTTTTTCTTGGAGCTGAATTAGTATCTGATCTAAATCACGATGTTCCTCCTCATATTCTGCAAGCTTTTTGGTTAACTCATCATTATTTTCCATTTGAAAAGATTATAATATTAAATACTTTTTTAAATTTTTGTAATAGTATACAATTACTAAGTGGTAAAAAAAATAGGTATTTTAACAAGTGGTGGAGATTGTGCAGGACTAAATGCTGTCATTAGAGCTGTAACATTAAGGGCGATTAATCAATATAATTGGGAAGTCTACGGTATAAAGGATGGTACATTAGGCCTCATGAAAGATCCAATTGATAATATTAAATTAAAAACAGCTGATTTTAATGGAAATTTAATGCGTATGGGAGGTACATTTCTTGGATCTAATAATAAAGGGAACCCTCTAGGTACAATTGTTAAAAATGGAAAAACAATTGAAACATCAGAATTAATCATCAAAGGTTTTAAAAAATTAGGTCTTGATGCTTTAATAGGTATTGGTGGTGATGGGAGTTTAAAAATCTTGCAAACTTTAGCCAAAAAAGGAAATATAAATTTTATAGGTATTCCCAAAACTATAGACAATGATGTCAAAGATAATGAACTTTCCATAGGTTATGATACTGCTGTAGATGTTGCCACAAATGCACTAGATATGCTTCAGCCAACTGCTGCAAGTCATAGACGCGCAATGATATTAGAAGTTATGGGAAGGGATGCTGGACATATAGCTTTAAACGCTGGAATAGCAGGTGGAGCGGATGTGATTTTAATTCCTGAAATTCCCTACTCAATTCAATCTATTGCAAAACATATAGAAAAAATAAGATCTAGCGGAAGGAATCATGCGTTGATTATAGTAGCTGAAGCAGTAAGAAAAGAAGATGGTAAAAAAGCAACTGTTAAATTTGCTGATGGTCAAGTTAGGCTTGGAGGTATTGGCACATATATTAGTGAAAAAATTTCAAAAATTATGAATGCAGAAACAAGAGTAACTGTTTTAGGGCATGTTCAAAGAGGATCACAACCAACTCATCGTGATAGATTAATTGCAAGTGCTTTTGGAGTTCATGCAGTAGATTTGATAGCTAAGAAACAATTTAATAGAGTAGTTGTTTGGAAAAATAGAGGCATAAGCGATGTAAGTTTAGATCAAGTTGCAGGCTATTCAAAGACAATCAATCAAGATGACCCACTAATTCAAGTAGCTATTGGTTTGGGAATTTATATAGGAGATATAAATTAAAAATTACCAATTTTTTTCCAAATATAAAAATATATTTTATAAGGTAAAATTCTCATTATCTTAATAAAATAAACAATAAAAAAAGGAAAAAAAATTTCAAATTTTTTCTTTTTAATTAATCCATTAAATATTTTTTCTGCAGCATAATCTGAAGATTTTAAGAAAGGCATTTTAAACTCATTCAGTCGTGTAGCTTCAGTATCAATAAATCCAGGATTAATTAAACTAACTTTAATATTTAATTTTTTAAAATCAAAATATAAGCTTTCTGCTAGATTTAGCTGTGCTGCTTTGGTCATTCCATAAGCACCCGCTGTAGGCCAACCTCTATATCCAATAGGTGAAGAAACAATTGCTATATGACCACCTCTGTTTTGCATAAAATTTTTGAGATAATTTATACAGTATACAGTACCTTTTAAATTTACATCTATCAATAATTCATAATTTTCAATATTAAAATTTTGATTTTTGTTTGGAGAATAAGCTGCTGCATTAAGTAAAGCTAAATCAATCTTAGAAATGTTAGTTTCTATATTTAATAATACTTTTTCAACCTCTGTTTTTTTAGATATGTCACATTTTAAAATATGTAAATTTTCTGAATTTAATTGTTTTCCTATTTTTGATTTTGCTTCTAGTAGTTTTTTTTCATTACTTGATGATATAATAACACACCATTTTTCCTTCAAAAATTTTTTTGCACAGCTTAATCCAATTCCACTTGAACCACCAGTTATCCAAATAGTTTTCAATTATTTTACCCAGTCGTTTCTAATTATTTGAATTTTTTTCTTTTGTTTTGGAGGAAGAAATTCAAATTTAACCAATTCATCTCCATAGTACCATAAAGTATATTCTGGAAAAGGCCCTTTATCCTTAGGGTTTTTAGTTGCATTTAGAATATACTTTTCTGTTTCTATTTCGTCATCTTTAATACTAATTACTTCGTTATCTAATTTGTTAACTAAAATTTTTCTTACTATACCTTTTTGAGTATCAAATACCTCTTCTTCTTCTAAAATTTTCTTATTCCAGTAATTAAGAGTTATAATATTTTTATCTAGTATTAATTCCCCATCCATTCCAGAAGCTATAAAATTTTGATCATTATCACGTCCATCAATATAATATTCTCTTTCATCTTCAAAGTCTGTATATCCTTTAACTTCTATTAATTCTTCATTAACCCATGTTTCAGTTGTATCTTGAAAGAAGCTATAAGCAGGAATAAAAAGAAGCTTTACTTTTATTTCTAAAATTGTTCTAATTTTTAATTTATCGTTTTCTTTTTCAAATTCACTATTAACACTACCTATAATTTTATTTTTTCTGATTACATCAAAGCTTACTTTATTATCTGAAGGAATAGGAAAAGATAATGCAGGAATATTTATAAATAAAACAAATAATATAATAATATTTTTCATAATTTACTTATATTGATTATAAGAATTAAATTTTCAATCTTTATTTTTAATAACATTATTTTTGAGATTTGTTATTTTATAGTTTTAAATTATGACATTTTTTGAATTAATTTAGTTTTTTTTACTTTGTATTGATGAAAAACAACAATTATTGAAGAGAGAAGCAAAACTGAATTAGTCTGATGAAGGCTTGCATAATTTATATTTACATTACTCAATAATGTTATTATTCCTAAAAAAAACTGTATAGATAATAAAAATAGAACTATTAATGCTAATAATCTGCTTAATGCAGGATTTTTTATTAATATAATATAAGTAAAAAATACAAATACATATAAGAATGTAAAGGTTGCTAACCATCTATGATTAAAATTTATAGCTACAGTATTTTCAAATAAATTTAATATTCCTAAATCTTCCAAAAAATAATCATCAGGAAAAATTTCTCCTGCCATTAGAGGGTAAGTGTTAAAAGATTGACCCGAATCAGTGCCTGCCATAAATCCACCAGTTATTATGGTTAATAAAATTAAAATTATAGAAATTAAAATATTATAACCATTAAGATCTGTTCTTTTAAATATTTTGATAAAGTCATTATAATAGTAATCCATAGTAGTCCAAAGCAATAATACAAATATGATTAATGCATTCATTAAATGAAATGTTAATCTATAAGCACTAACATAAGGATCTTCGCTTAACCCACTTTTCACCATCCACCAACCAACTAGTGCTTGGAAGAAACCAAATATCAAAATTATAGTTAATCTTATAATTAATTTAAAATTTAAATATTTTTTAAAAATAAAATAAATAAATGGGAAAAAAAACACTAAGCCAATTAGCCTAGCCAATACCCTATGACCCCATTCCCACCAAAAAATATACTTGAATTCATTTAAGGAAATCGTTTGATTTACATACATGTATTCAGGAGATGTTTTATAAAGATTAAAAACTTCATTCCAGTCATTTACATTTAATGGTGGCATAATACCCAAAATAGGTCTCCAATTTACCATTGAAAGACCTGAGTTAGTAAGTCTAGTTAATCCACCAACAATAATAATTGCAAATACCATCAAAGTTAGAGTAATAAGCCAAATCAAAATATTTCTATTAAAGTTAGTAGTATTTTGTTTAATATTCATAAGTAGTATATAGAACCTAGAAAAAATAAAAAAAGTTGTTATTTAAAATATATATAAAATGATTGATCATACTGATGTAGTAATTGTAGGTGCAGGACCCGTTGGTTTATTTGCAGTTTTTGAACTAGGCTTGTTAAACATTAATTGTCATTTGATAGATAATCTTGATAAGCCAGGAGGTCAATGCGCCGAATTGTACCCAGATAAACCTATTTATGATATTCCAGCTAGATTTAAAATTACCGGTCAGGCTTTGACTGATGAATTAATGAAACAGGCAAAACCATTCAATCCTGTTTTTCATTTAGACCAACAGGTTGAAAAAATTGAAAAGACTGTAAACTCAGAATGGCTAATCACAACCAGTGCAGGAAAAAGCATAAAAGCTAAATGTATTGTAATTGCAGCTGGAGCAGGAAGTTTCGTTCCTAGAAAACCGCCATTGGATGGTATTAGTTCATTTGAAGGTAAAAATGTCCTATATTCTATTAGAGATAAATCAATATTTAAAAACAAAACAATTCTCATTGCAGGAGGTGGAGATTCTGCTCTAGATTGGACTAATGAATTGTCTAAAACTGCTGATGTTAAATTGATCCACCGAAGAAAAGAATTTAGAGCAGCTCCAGATAGTGTGAATAAAATGCTTGATTTAGAAAATAAAAATATTGTTGAATTTCTATTAGGACAGCTGAAATCAATTAAAAAAGGTAAAAACAAACCTCTAGAAATTGAATATCATGATAACGAAAAATCTTCTTCAGTTGAAGTTGATTATTTATTACCATTTTTTGGTCTAATTATGGAATTAGGTCCTATTGCTAACTGGGGCCTAAATTTGAATGAAAATTTGATTAAAGTTGATACGGAAAAATTTGAAACCTCAGTTCCATCTATATTTGCTATTGGAGATATAAATACATACCCAGGAAAATTAAAATTAATTTTATCTGGATTTCATGAAGCAGCATTAATGGCACAAGAATGCTTTAAATATTGCTTTCCTGATAAAAAGAATGTTTTTCGATATACTACCTCATCAAAAGATTTACAAAAAAAATTAGGGGTTTAGATTCTCTTGAGTAAAATTATTGTAAAAGATAGATCAGGGATATCAAAAGAATTATCAGCTGATTCAGGATTAACATTAATGGAGATAATTAGGGATGCTGGTATGGATATAGAGGCAGCTTGTGGAGGCTGTTGTGCATGTGCAACTTGTCATCTCTATATATCTGAAGATTGGGTCAATAAATTAAAACCAAAAGATGATGATGAAATTTCAATGCTAGATCAAGCATTTAATGTAGAGGAAAATTCAAGGTTGGGTTGTCAGATTGAGTTTAGTGATGATTTAGATGGAATTTTAGTTGAATTAGCTCCAGAATAAATATTGACAATTCAAATAATTTGTATACAAATAGTTTGTATACCAATTATGGCAGACACTTTTCTTAATGAAAATAGAATTGGTTTATTGATTTGGCTAACATCTAATAATTGGCAATCTAAACTCAGGAAAATTTTAAAAAATTCTAATATTTCTCTTAATGAATATTTAATATTAGAAACTTTATATAAATCTGGCAACTCAAATGAAAATTCATCACAAATAATACTTTCCAAAAACTCATGTTTAGACGTATCTGTTGTGAGTACAACTTTGAACCTACTAGAAGATAAAAAATTTATTATTAAATTAAAAGTTGATAACAGGTCAAAGAAGATTAAATTAACTGAGTTAGGTAAAACATTAGTATTGTCTTTAATTAATAATATTGAAGAAGAAGAAAATAGTTTATTTAATAAATTAGGGAATGAAACTTTTAATTTCACAAATTCATTAAAATTGTTATTGGGTAAAAGAATTAGAATAAAAGCAAAGTGAAAATGAATATAATTGATAATAAATATTTAGAAGATATAAAATCATGGCCGTATAAAGAAGCTTTAAAAGTAATTGATAAATTTGGTGGGATTAAAAATTTTAAAAATCCTACAAAAGAATATGTTTTATTTGAAACTGGTTACGGACCTTCAGGTTTGCCTCATATAGGTACTTTTGGTGAAGTTGTTAGAACAACAATGGTAAGAAAGGCTTTTGAATCTATTATTGATTGTCCAACTAAATTAATAACCTTTTCAGATGATTTGGATGGTTTACGTAAAGTACCTGAAAATGTTCCTAATAGAGATATGTTAGAAAATTTTTTGGGCAAACCTCTAACTTCAATTCCTGATCCTTTTGAAAAATTTGAAAGTTTTGGTCACCATAACAATGCTAAACTTAAATCCTTTTTAGATAAATTTAATTTTGATTATGATTTTGTTAGCTCTACAGATAAATACAAAAAAGGAGATTTTGATAGTATTTTAATTTTAATTCTTGAAAATCATCAAAAAATACTTGATGTTATATTGCCTACTCTACGATCCGAAAGGCAGGCTACTTATAGTCCATTTTTACCAATAAGTGAAAAATCAGGAAAGGTATTACAAGTAAAAATTGATGAATATCGTCCTAAACTTGGAACAATAATTTACCAAGATCCATTTGATAATAAAAAAACTGAAACAAAAGTTACTGGAGGTAATTGCAAACTTCAGTGGAAAGTTGATTGGGCTATGAGATGGATGGCATTAGGAGTGGATTATGAGATGTGTGGAAAAGATTTAAATGAAAGTGTGGAGCTTGGTTCAAAAATATGCAAAGTTTTAGGAAAAAAACCACCTGTTAATTTAATTTATGAAATGTTTCTTGATGAAAAAGGTGAAAAAATTTCAAAATCAGTAGGAAATGGAATTAGTGTTGATCAGTGGCTTAGGTATGCATCGCCTGAAAGCTTATCATTATATATGTTTCAAAAACCTAAATCTGCCAAAAAATTATTTTTTGATATAATCCCTAAAACAGTTGATGAATATTTAAATCACTTAAAATCTTATCCAACCCTAGATAATATTAAAAAATTTGATAGTCCCATATGGCATATTCATCAGGGAAAAGAACCTCAATATAAAACAGAAATTACTTTCAATTCACTTATTAACCTTGTTAGTATCTGCAATACAAAAGATAAAAATATTGTATGGAGTTTTATAAAACAATATGATCCTTCATTAGATAAAAATTTAAATAAAAATTTTGACGCTTTGATCAATTATTCATTAAATTATTACACTGATTTTGTTGAGCCAAATAAACAATACCTGAAAATTAAAGAAAATGAAAAAATAATATTTCTTGATATTCTTAAAGTTTTGGAGGATGAGATTAATAATGAAAGTAAAGCAGAGGAAATCCAAACGTTGTTATATGAAGTAGGAAAAAAACATAATTTTGAAAATTTAAAAGATTTTTTTAAATTAGTTTACCAAGTATTGTTAGGACAAGAGCAGGGCCCCAGATTAGGTTCTTTTATCAAATTATATGGAATTAAAGAAACAATAAAATTAATAAAAAAAACATTGAATATCTAAATTGTCTAAAATATTTTTAAATTTAATTCAAAACTTAAACCCAGAATTAGCGCATTTCCTCACTATCAAACTTCTTAAATTTTACAGCAAGAAAAAAAATTTAAATGATAATCCTATATTAAATCAAAGATTTTTAGGTCTAGATTTTTCAAACCCAATTGGTCTTGCAGCTGGTTTTGACAAAAATGCTGAAGTAATTAATCCTATGCTTAATTTTGGATTTGGATTTGTAGAAGTAGGAACAATTACCCCAAAATATCAAATTGGAAATATTAAACCGAGAATTTTTAGATTAAAGGAGGATCATGCAATAATCAATCATTTGGGTTTTAACAATCAAGGAAGTGAAAAAATACTTGATAGATTAAAAAAAATAAATTTATCAAATCTTAATCAAGGCATAGTAGGCATTAATATAGGTAAAAATAAAAGTTCAGAAAATGCAATTAATGATTATTGTTATTGTTTAGATATGCTTGGAAAATTTGGACATTATATAACTATAAATATTTCATCTCCAAACACACCAGGTTTAAGAGATTTGCAACTCAGAGGGCGTATTGAGGTATTAGTTAAAGCTTTACAAAAAAAACAAAGTGAAAATCCAAATATTAAACAAAAACCAATATTTTTAAAAATATCCCCTGATTTGAATGACCAACAATTAAGAGACATAGCTTTAATGTCGTTAGCGAATAATGTTTCAGGTTTAATTATTGGTAATACAACAATTGATAGACCGATTAATTTAATGTCAAACAACAAAAATGAAATTGGAGGTTTGAGTGGAAAGCCACTTTTCATTAAATCAACTTTAAGTTTAAAAAAAATGTTTTCTTTAACTAATGGTCAAATACCCTTAATTGGAGTTGGAGGTATTAGCAATGGTAATGAATGTTACGAAAAAATTAAATCGGGCGCAAGTCTGATTCAGCTTTATACCGCATTAGTTTACCAAGGTCCAAATATAATAAACGATATAAAAAAAGATTTAATTGATTTAATAAAAACTGAAGGTTTTGCCAATATTAAAAATGTAATAGGCAAAGATGTATAATGAAAATTATTTCTGGCATTAATGAAATAATTTCAATGTATGAATATTATATTATTGATCAATGGGGAGTAATGCACAATGGAAGCCAAGGCTATTCAGATGCAATTGAGTGCGTAGATTATTTAAAAAAAAATAATAAAAAACTAATTATCATTTCAAATTCTTCTAAAAGATCAAAAAGCTCATTTGATAATTTGCCAATTCTTGGTTTTAAAAAAGAATCATTTCTAGACTTCATTACAAGTGGTGAAATGATATGGCAAACAATTTTAAAGTCATTAGATATTTATGGTAAAAATTTAAAAAAATGTTTTCATATTTTTGATCAATCTAAAGAAGATGGTATAAGATTTAGGGATGGACTAAAAAATATTGAATTTGTTGACAATATATTAAAATCAGATTTTATTCTTGCTTGTACACCATTTGAAAATTCAAAACCAATTGATTATGCTTATTTATTAAATTGTGCATTAGAAAAAAATATTATTATGTTTTGTGCAAATCCAGATTTTGAAACTATTGAAAAAGGAAATAATAAAAACATTTTTTGTATAGGAACAATAGCAGAATTATATAAAAATATGGGTGGTAAAGTGGTTATCCAAGGTAAGCCCTCCCAGGAAATATATGATGAAGTCATGAAAAAACATAAAGTTGATAAATCTAAAATTATTGCAATAGGGGACTCTTTATTTCATGACATAAGTGGAGCCATAAATTTTGGCATTGATAGTGTTTTAATAACCTCTGGAATTCATTCAAATCATTTTTCTAAAAATTTAAATTGGGAAAATACTGATTTATTAAAATATAATATTAATCCCAGCTATATATGTTCAAAATTTATGATTTAATAACATACTTGACAATCTAATATTTATATTTACTAGCCTTTTTAATCATGTCTACAAAATGTGAATTAACTGGTAAAACTTTTCAAACTGGTAACAACGTCAGTCATGCTAAAAACAGAACTAAGAGAAGATTTTTGCCAAACCTTCAAAATATTTCTTTTTTAAGCAATGTTTTAGGTAAAAAAATTCAATTTAAAGTTGCAACTAGCACTATAAGAACTGTTGAAAAAAAAGGTGGCTTAGATGAATTTTTAATTAACACGCCAAATTCTAAACTTGCAGATAAGGCAAAAAAAATTAAAAAAACTATTCTTAATAAACATAACTAATTCCATTAATGGGATTTTTTTTTGAACTGACCCTATATTTAAATAAAATTAGTACAGAACTAATTTGGATAATATTATTATTGTTTTGTTTTAGTTCAATATTATTGTTTCAAAAATTATTTGGTTATATTGGATTGTACATATATTCAGTAATAGCTGTAATTGCAGCAAATATTCAAGTTCTAAAAATCGTAGATTTTTTTTATTCACCTGAACCTGTAGCGTTAGGAACAATTTTATTTGCCTCAACTTTTCTCTGTACAGATATTTTATCTGAATATTATGGCAAAGATAAAGCGAGACAAAATGTATTGATAAGTTTTTGTGGTTTTTTATTTATGACCATTTTAATGATTATCACTATTGGTTTTAAACCAGCTGATCAAGATTGGGTACAAGAGAGTCTCACAAATGTATTTACACCTATGACAAGATTTTTTTTAGCAAGTATGTTAGCATATATAATTAGTCAGTATTTTGATATATGGCTTTATAGTATTCTAAAAAAAATTAATAATAAACTATGGTTGCGTAATAATTTATCAACTATAATTTCTTCTTTAGTTGATAATACTATATTTAGTTTATTTGCATGGATTATTTTAAATCCAGATCCAGAGACTTTTTATAATGTAATTATGATTTATATCCTAGGTACATATTTATTAAGAATAATAATTGCTTTTCTTGATACACCTTTTTTATATATAGCAAAGTTTTTTGTAAAAAATAATTCAAATGGATAAATTTTCTTGGAATGTAGAATCAGTATCAAAGAAATCTAAAGCAAGAACAGGTATAATAAAAACACCACATGGAGATATAGAGACTCCAGCATTTATATTCTGTGCAACAAAAGCAGCTTTAAAAACATTAAATCCTAGAGATATCAAAGGAAATGGAACACAAATTATTTTATCAAATACATATCATTTAATGTTGCAACCAGGTAGTTCTATAATTGCTGAGCATGGCGGATTACACAAATTTATGAATTGGAAAGGACCAATGTTAACTGATAGCGGTGGATTTCAAATTTTCTCGTTAGGGCATGGATCTGTAGCTCAAGAAATAAAGAGTAAAAGTGATAACAAATATTATAATAAAACTTTAATTAAAATTGATGAAGAAGGAGCTTTATTTAAATCTTACTTAGATGGATCAATTCACCTTTTGACGCCAGAAAAATCAATCAAAATTCAAAGAGATTTAGGTCCAGATATAATTTTAGTTTTAGACGAATGCACTCCATTTCATGTAAATAAAAAATATACAAATGACTCAATGCTTAGAAGTCATAGATGGGCTAAAAGATCAATAAATTATTTTAATAGTAAGCATCTATACAAACCTAAATTTGGATCTGCTGGTGAACAACGTATGTATGGCATTATACAAGGTGGAATATACGAAGATTTACGGGATGAAAGTATTGAATTTAATTTAAATGATATAGATGTTTTTGGTATTGCCATTGGAGGTAGTTTGGGATCAACAAAAGAAGAAATGTATAAAATAGTTAATTACACAGGTAGCAAGTTGGGATTAAAACACCCTGTCCACTTACTAGGAATTGGAGATCCAAAAGATATATGGCATCTTGTTAAATCAGGAATTGACACTTTTGATTGTGTAAGTCCCACTAGATTAGCTAGACATGGATCAGCATTAGTTAAAACAAAAGTTGGGAAAATTAATTTAAACAATAATAAATATTTTGGAAGCAAAGAAGCAATTGATAAAAATTGTATGTGCGAAACTTGCAGAAATTTTTCAGCTTCATATATTCATCATTTGTTAAAAACAAAAGAATTGTTAGGTTTGCAGCTGCTGAGTTTACATAACGTTTTTTTTATTAACGAAATGATGAAATGCATAAGAAAAGCAATAAAAGAAGACAGATTGGATAAGGCACAAATTGAATGGTTTGAAAATTAATTAATTTTTTAAATTAGTTATTAGAAAAAATATTTGATAATTCTTCAAGCAAAACTTCACCTAATTGATCAACGTCCATTATAGTTACTGCTTTAGTATAATATCTAGATACATCATGACCTATACCAATAGCAATTAATTCAATTTTACTTTTATTTTCTATTTGAAATATAATGTCTCGTAGATTTTTTTCAAGATAGTTGCCAGGATTGACTGATAAAGTAGAGTCATCTACTGGAGCGCCATCACTTATAACTATTAATATTTTTCTTTTTTCTACTCTGCTTTCTAAACGGCTATATGCCCAATTTAATGCTTCACCATCTACATTTTCTTTTAGGATCCCCTCACGAAGCAATAATCCTAAATTTTTTTTTGCTCTTCTCCAAGGTGCATCTCCTGATTTATAAATAATGTGTCTCAAGTCATTTAATCTCCCAGGATTTGAAGGCTTTCCTTTTCTTAACCATTCTTCTCTTGAATTTCCACCTTTCCAAGCTTTAGTAGTAAAGCCTAAAATTTCTGTTTTTATAAGACATCTTTCTAATGTTCTTGCTAAGATGTCAGAACATAAAGCAGCTACAGTTATGGGCCTACCTCTCATAGAGCCAGAATTATCAATTAATAAAGTAACAATAGTATCTTTAAAATTTATTTCTTTTTCTTTTTTAAAAGACAATTTATTTTTTGGATTTGCAATTATTTTAGCTAATCTAGAAGTATCCAAATACCCTTCTTCCATATTGAATTCCCAGCTTCTATTTTGTTGGGCTAATAATTTCCTCTGAAGGCGATTTGCTATTTTGGCTATTAATGATTGAAAGCTAAAAACTTGTTGATCTAAATTATCTCTTAACTTTTCAAGTTCTTTAAAATCACACAGTTCATTAGCATTTACAACTTCATCAAACTTATTAGTAAATACTTTATATTCACCTATTTTTTTTAAATTTTCAATCGTTGGTAAATATTCACTATCATTCTGTTCTGAAGAGTCTTCACTTATATCATCACTTTCTTCAATTGAAATATTTTGCTCTTTATCTAATGATTCGTTTTTTTCATCACTACTTTCAGAATTATTTTCCTGCTCCTGATTTGTTTCATTAGAATCTTTATTTAAATTTTCTTCACTATCAGTTTGATTATCTATATCATCTTCTGATTCTATTTTTTTATCAGTGTCATAAAACCCTAATTCTACTAATATATCCTTCATTTTGTTTGCAAAAACTTGCTGATTATCAATATTTGACTTTAAGTCTTTAAAAAATTTGTCATATTTATCACCAAGTTTTTCTTTAATTATTTTTTTTGGAATTTTTAGGCCATCTCCTAGATCAGTTTTTAAAAATTCTGAAAAACTCACATATTTAAAAGCATCTGCAATACTAATATTTTCCTTTTTTGTTAAATCTTGAATATGTTTTTTTGTTATATTCGATTTAATGCCCTTAAACATTTTTGCACCCTTTGCTTCAATTCTAGATTTCTCAACTACGTTAAAAATTTCATTAGATACTTCGTTTGAAGCTAGAAAGTTTTGATGTATATCTTTTGAGTGCAGTCTAAATTCTAAAGCAATTGTATCAGCTTCTGCCCTTATATATGATAATTGTTTTTGAATATTTTCAATTTTAGGTTCTGTTAAATTAATTGAGTTTCCATCTATTGATGAATTATCTTTTACAAAATTAATTTCTAAATTTTCATTTTTACCTATAGATTTAATTGTTATTGAAAGTGATTTTTTAAACTCTTCAACTAAATCATCATTCTTTAACATTTGCGACCTTAGAATCACTAATATCTATACCAAATGATCTTTGAAAATATTCTTCAATTACGGGTCTTTCAAGTTCATCACAACGATTGAGAAAAGAAAGTTTGAATGCGTATTCTATATCTTTAAATATTAAATAGTTTTGAGCCCAAGTTATAACAGTTCTTGGACTCATTACGGTAGATATATCACCATTAATAAAACCAGATCTACTTAAATCAGCTGTACTAACCATATTTTTTATCATTTCTTTGCCTTCATTATTATTTAATTCATTTAATTTTTTTAGAACTATCTTTTCTTCATTTTCATTACTTAAATAATTTAAAGTTGAAATTATATTCCATCTATCCATTTGTCCTTGGTTTATTTGTTGCGTTCCATGATAAAGTCCAGAAGTATCGCCAAGACCAATAGTATTAGCAGTTGCAAACAAACGAAAATATTTATTTGGTTTAATAACTCTTGATTGATCAAGTAATGTAAGCTTGCCATCAGTTTCTAAAATTCTTTGAATAACAAACATAACATCTGGTCTACCCGCATCATATTCATCAAAAACTAAAGCGACAGGATTTTTATATGCCCATGGGAGTATTCCATCTTGAAACTCAGTTATCTGTTTTCCTTCTTTTAAAACTATTGCATCCTTACCAATTAAATCAATTCTACTGATGTGACTATCTAGATTTATTCTTATACATGGCCAATTTAATCTCGCAGCTACCTGCTCAATGTGCGTTGATTTTCCAGTTCCATGATAACCAGAAATTAAAACTCTTCTATTGTTAGAAAAGCCAGCTAGTATAGATAGAGTTGTTTCAGGATCAAATTTATAAGTTTCATCTATTTCTGGAATATGATTATTTATTTGCTCAAATCCAAATACATCAAAACTTGTTTTTATACCAAACAATTTTTCTGTATCTACTTTAAGACTTGGTATTTGATCAGCTAGTGTTTCCATTTTATTTCTTAAACTTGTTTAATAATATTTTATATGATTCATTGATTTTTTTAAATTTATCTTCAGCTTCTTTATTATTGTCATTTACATCAGGATGAAAAATTTTCACTAATTTTTTGTATTTTTTCTTAATTTTAGTAAGGTTTAAAGGTAATTTTAATTCAAGTACGTTTAAAGCCTTATTTTCTTCATTTGATAAAGAGTCTTTTATTAATTTATTCCTATAAAACTGGTCATAATTGTATTTTTTTTGATTAATATCGAAGTCATTTCCAATAAATTCGTTAACTTGATCAATAATTTTGGTAGGATTTCCCTTGAATGGCCATGAAGGCCTGTCCCAAACAGAGTCTTTTCTCATAGAGAGTTCTATTTGATCAACTGAAAGACCTTTGTAAAAATCCCAGGATTTATTGTATTCTTTAATATGCTTTATGCAAAAATAGTAATATTCATTAAGCTTAATTCTTGATTTTGGTGCTTTATAATTACCTATTTCATTGCAATTAATTTCATCACATATTTTTTGTATATTCTTTTCCCAAGATAAATTTTTTCTTTTTATATCATATTTAAATTTAGACACTTATTTAGTATATAAATAAAAAACTATGAATCGCAAAAAAAGAATTAATGAAATATTAAAAAAAAATCTTAAAAACTTTGATATTTCGATCGAAGATAAGTCAAATTCGCATAAAGGTCATAATAATTTTGATGGTAAAGGCGAAACACATATTTTATTAATTCTTAAACCTAAAATAAAACAAAAATATAATAGACTTGAAATTCATGGATTAATTAATAATCTTCTAAAAGATGAATTTTCAAACGGTTTGCATTCCTTAGAAATAAATATAATTAATTAATTTTAGAAATTTCAACTGTAAAAATTTGTTTTCTTGAATGTGATAAAATTTTATAAGTAAAAAAGTCATCTTTTATAACCTCACCATACAGAGGAATTTTTTTTGTAATATCCATTATGTGTCCTGCAATAGTTGATGATTCAGTTTTAGGGGGATCAATATCAAAATGCTTATAAAGTTCTTTTAAATTTTTTTCAGCATTTGTTATAATTACACCTTTATTATTTTCATAAAACTCTTCATTAGGGTTGTCTATCTCATCTACTATTTCTCCAACTATTTCTTCAATAATATCTTCAAGAGTAATTATCCCTAATAATTCACCGTATTCATCAACTACAAATGCTAAATGCTCTTTACGTTTTTTAAATTCTACAAGTTGATCTAATAAATTTGTTGTTTCAGGGATAAACCAGGGTTTAGTAATTTTTTCAAATATTAACTCTTTTGAACTATCATTTTGTGTAATATCTATTTTTAAAGACCTTATATTAAGTAAACCAATAATATTTTCAGGATTATTTTTCCAAATAGGAATTCTAGTAAAACGAGAATTATTAATTTTCTCAATTAAATTTGTAACCTCTAAAGAGCTGTCTATTGAATAAATATTCTTTCTGTGAGTAAAAACTTCTTCAACAGTAGTATCATTTAGTTGCAATATACTTTGAAGCATTTCTTTTTCATGTTCATAATCTGGATTTGAAGTTTTATACAAATCAATTACTCCTTGCAGCTCTTCTTCAGATTGCAGATCTATTTGAGATGTATCTGTTTCATTTTTTTTAAAAAATAAATTTACTATAAGATTGATCAAATAGACAAATGGGAAAAGTAATTTATTCAAATAATATATAATTGGGGATATTGTAAGAGCAGTTCTAGTAGGTTTATTTATTGAATAAGTTTTTGGTAAAACTTCAGCAAATATTACTAAAATAACAGTCATTAACAAAGTTGAATAAAATATCCCAGTTATTCCAAATATATCATAAAAAAAAGCTGTAGATAAAGATGTAGCAAGTATATTAACTAAATTGTTGGATAGCAAAAGAGAACCAATTACACTATCTTTTTGATTTAATATTTTAAGCACATAATTTGCTCTTTTACTTCCCTTCTTTACTTTAGATACAATTCTAGCCTTAGATGTAGCTGTAATAGCTGTTTCAGAGCCTGATAAAAATCCTGAAAGTAAAATCAACAAAATTATAGTAGCTAGCAATATTAAACTCATTATAGACATTTATATTTTAATTTAAGATTTTAATTATTTTATTGAGATTCACATCTCTTGAATAAAATGCTTTCCCAATTTTTTTAATAAGAATTAGGTTGAATCTTTTTCCTTCATTTTTTTTATCTTTTTTCATTATATCAAATATTTTTTTATTTTTAATATTTTTATCATAAGTTGGTAGGCTAACTTTATTTAAATGATTAATAATCATATTTAATTGTTGTAGACTTAATGAACTTAAATGATGGGAAATTTGAGAAGCAGTCACCATTCCAATTGATATTGCTTCACCATGAGTAATATTTTTTTTATATTGATACAATGTTTCTAAAGCATGTCCAAATGTATGACCAAAATTTAACATAGCCCTTGATCTATTATTAATTAGAGTTTCTTTAGTATCTTCAATTACATATTTTGCTTTGATTTTTATACTTTTATAAATTGCATATGAAATTTCCTTTTTCGCTAATTTAAATATTTCTTTGTAATTCTTATCAAGCCAATTAAAAAAAGTATAATCATTAATAATACTATGTTTGATAATTTCAGCATACCCAGATTTAAGTTGTCGAACAGGTAAAGTTTCTAATATTTTTGGATCTATAAATACTTCACTTGGCTGATAAAAAGTGCCAATTAAATTTTTTCCAAATTTTGAATTTATACCAGTTTTTCCACCTATTGAGCTATCAACTTGAGATAACAAAGTTGTTGGTATTAAAATGTGTTTTACACCTCTTAAAATTGTGCTTGCAATGTATCCACTTAGATCGCCTACGGTACCTCCACCTATAGAAACGATAGTAGATTTCCTATCAATTCCTTTTTTTAATATTTTATTTACTAATAATTCATAATTTTTAAAACTTTTAATTTTTTCTGAACCTTTAACTTTTATTAAATATACATTTTTCTTTTTATTTAAATGATTTGTTAAAAAAGAAATTTTATTATCAACAATTATAAATACTTTATTTTTACTTTTAGTAATTGTTTGCAGTTTTTTTTTAAAAAAGTTAAATTTTATTTCTACAATATAATTAATATTATTATTTTTTATTCTAATTTTTTTATTCATTATAATTTTTTTAAATTAATCAAGATTTTATCTATTGTTTTTTCTATATCTTCAGAATTATTAATAATCAAATTTGCTTTTTTATAGTATTTTATTCTTTTTCTTTTTAATTCAATAATTGTTTTTTCAATATCTGTATTTAGTAATAAAGGCCGTTTTTTAGAATTTTTTAATCTTTCATATAAGATATTATTATTAACATTTAAATATATAGAAAAAGATTTTTTAAGTAAAATATTTCTTGTATTTTGACTTAAAATAGCTCCTCCACCCAAAGAAATTATAGAATTCTTTTTATTAAGTAACATTTCCAAAATTTTTTCCTCAACCTCTCTAAAATATTCTTCTCCGTTATTTTGAAAAATTTCATTTATGGATTTATTTGTTTTTTTTTCAATTTCTTTATCTGAATCGTAAAAACGTAATTTTAGCTTTTTTGATAAGGATTTCGCAACTATTGATTTTCCGGATCCCATTAATCCAATTAAACTTATGTTTATTTTATTAATTTTCTCTAGATTTAACTTCATTTTTAATGTTTTCTTATTATTGACAAATTTAAAATACAGTAAGAATTTACTTAATAAAAAATATTAATTCTATATTAGTGTTTTTTTATTTTTTGGGAACTATACATGAAATTTACATATTTGGCCTCTTTTTTTATTATTTTTGTAATTTTGATTTTTACAGCACTTTATTTTGTTGAAATACCAACTCCTTCTGCATTTGTAACTGAGGAATATAAATTGGAGATAAAATGAGAATATTTATTTTTTTATTTTTTTTGTTATTTTCTAGTTTACTTAAAGGCTCTGAAGTTAGTGTAATTGAACTTCATTCTACAAAAAGTCTTGATCAGTTGGTTTTAGAACAAAATAATTCTGAAAATGAAATTGAAACTAATTTATCAGAAGAATCTATAAATAATGATGAATCAAATGTTATTGATGAGGACAACCAATCATCCAAGCAAAATGAAGAGTTAGTTGAAAATAATATTATAGATGTCTCAGAAGTTAAGACAAATATTGATATAGAAAAATTAAATTTTTATTTTTCTAATATAACAATTATAAACTCACAACCATTATATGATGAGTTTATTAAAATCTTAACTGAAAGCAATATTCAAAACTCAGAGAATCAAGAAGTGATATTTTTATTTATTAATAAATTAATTGATTTAGGGGAGATTCAGAAAGCTTATAATTTGATTAAATTGCTAAACGTGGAAAATGATAAAAACATTGCTTTTTATAAAACTATAGAACTAAATTATTTATTTTCAACTAATCAATTAGTAGAAGCATGTGAGCTTAAAAATGAATTTAATTTGTTAAAATTTAAACTAGAAAATTATTACCTTGAAAAAGCAGATATATTTTGTTTAGTTATGGAACAAAAAATTGATGAAGCAAATTTGTTAAATTCGATTTTGATTGAAACAGAAAAAAATATTGATGAATATTTTCAAAATTTGATAAATTTACTTTTCAATTATAATAATGATATTCAGTCAGTACAACTAAATTTACCAAATCAATATTCAAAAGATTTAATTTTTTTATATAGTGCAATGCAACGAATTGCAGAATTGCCATTAAGTGAAGAATTTTTAGATATTGATCCAAATAATCTTGCTATACCAATTATATTAAGCAATTCTTCAAATATCAATCTTCGTCTTAAAGCAGCAAATAAAGCATATTTAAATAATTTAATTTCTGTTGAAAGTTTGGCAGCACTTTATCAGTCCGTTGATTTTAACTCTAAGCAATTGAATGATCCAAATAATACACTAAAAGAAATTAGTAATAATGAATTGAAAATGGCTTATTATTTTCAATTAGCAAATATACAAATTTTTCCTTCTTCAAGATTAAAAGTTATACTTGATTTTTGGAAATTTGCAGAATCTATATCTTTAGAAAAAATATCTTA
>MDSW01034414.1_pt1 | contig 21381 bp, 19 predicted proteins | sample 811171 | NCBI WGS metagenome assembly MDSW01 (sample SAMN05326641, study PRJNA326480) | marine metagenome | isolation source: seawater | place: Atlantic Ocean: North West | collected 2012 | reverse complement strand
CAGATGCAAAAGCTGTTCGTGAAACTGCTTTAGCGAATGCGAAATTAGCTCTCGAAGAAGCATTTACACCACGATTGAAATCTATGCTTGCCAAGAAAATCCAAGACGACCTACAAGCTGAGACTGATGAAGTTGAAGAAGTAGAAGAAAGAATGGATGATGAGGACAAGGAAGATGACATGGAAGAACGCATGAAAATGTCTCGTCACGGTGATGAACATGACGACGATGAAGACATGGAAGAGCGTATGAAAGACGATGACGATGATGACATGGAAGAGCGTATGAAAGATGAAGACGATGACGATATGGAAGAACGCATGAAAATGTCTCGTGATGGTGATGAGATGGATGACAAAGACGAAACTGACGAAGTTATCGAAATCAATGGTGTTAAATATGCGCCCGTAACAGAAGAAGAGGAAGAGGACGACGAAAAGGACATGGATGAAGTCGATGTTGATGAGAACGAAGACCTTGACGAACTCGACCTTGAATCTGTATTAGCAGAACTTGAGGATGAAGTATCTGAAGCTGAAGAAGTTGATGAAGCTGAAGAAGTTGATGAAGCTGAAGAAGTTGATGAAGCTGAAGAAGTTGACGAATCCGAAGAAATAGACGAAAATGACGTTTCTTCAGGAATCGGCAAAGGCGATAATGCTCACGACAAGAAATCAGGTGATTCATCAGGTATCGGTGCAGACGGAAAAGCTAAGATGAAAGAATCAGTTGAAGAAGTAGACGAAGCTGAAGAAGTTGACGAAGACATTGATTTAGAAGAAGTGCTTGCAGCACTTTCTGAAGAAGAAGAAGTCGAAGAGTCAAACGACGCAGTTGAAGAACTTCAATCAGAGCTAAAAGAGCATCGTGAAGTAGTAAAATACTTACGCGAAAAATTAACGGAAGTAAACCTACTTAATGCTAAACTCTTATTCACAAACAAACTCTTTAGAGCGTTTGGAATGAATAACGAGCAAAAGATGAAAGTAGTAGAAACTTTCGATCGTGCAAAGACTCTAAGAGAAATCAAGTTGATTTACTCTACATTAGCAGAGTCAATGCAGAATAACAATGTTAACCCAATTAAAGAATCAAAAGGTTCAGCTTCTAAAGCTACGGCCTCAACAAAATCTGAAAAGCAAGAAGAAATTATTTCTGAAGGCACAGATATGAGAGATCGTTTCAAGAAGTTGGCTAACATTCTTTAATTTTAATTGAGTAATTTTGGAGATTACAATGAGTGAGAAAATTAATAACCTTTCATCAATCATGGAAGGCTACAATCCTCAACGCCAGTTGCTCGAACAAACTCGTGAGTTAGTTAAGAAATGGGAACCTACAGGTCTTCTTGAAGGTATAACCGATGAAAACAAAACTCATGGTATGGCTGTTCTTCTTGAGAACCAGGCTCGTCAGTTAATTGATGAGGCTTCAAGAACCAACACAGGTGGTTCCGCAGAAGAGTGGTCAGGTGTTGCATTACCATTGGTTCGTAGAATCTTTGGTGAGTTAGCAGCTCAAGAGTTTGTTAGTGTTCAGCCAATGAACTTACCAAGTGGTCTTATTTTCTATCTTGACTTCAAGTATAGTACAGACCAAACAACACTTCACACAGATGGAGCTGATGTTTTTGGTAACACTTCAGGATCTAACACCGACGCAACAGGTGGTCTTTATGGCGCTGGTAAATTTGGATACTCAATCAACGATCAAGTAACAGGTGCTCTTGCGGGACACGCTTCCACAGAGGGAACCTCTGCCTTTACTACAGGTTCTGTAGTTTGGGAAGATGTTGATTTTGAACCAGACTTGTCTGCTTCTGTAGCTATTGGTTCTACAGCAGATAACGGACTTGTCAAATTGATAACAGATGCTGCAGATTCTTACACAAGACCTGACTTTGATGGTGTACGTGCATTCGTACCATCAGGTTCTGCAGGACTTTTCTTTGATGAGTTCTACCCAGCATACACCAAGTATGATAGCACAAATAATCGTATTACGTTTATTGTGAAAAAATCAGCAACAGGTGTTGGTGGTAACGTAACAGTTAAATACCATCAGCAGCCCGTTGAAACAAATCGTGGCGATTTCGAACAGACAGCAGGCGGATTTGACGCAAACGCTGAATCTGATATCGGAATACCTGAAATCGACATCAACCTCAAGCAGATTCCAATCGTTGCTAAGACACGTAAGTTGAAAGCAGTTTGGTCGCCTGAGTTAGCTCAAGACTTGAACGCCTACCATAGTGTAGACGCCGAAGCTGAGCTTACAGCGATGTTGAGCGAGTACATCTCAATGGAAATCGATCTTGAAATCCTTGATATGTTAATGGCCAATGCTTCTGCTAAGAAGGAAAGATGGTCAGCAAAAGTTGGTTTTGAGTATGATTCAGCTACTTCTATATTTAGTCAAGTATCTGCTAACTCAAACGCTTACACAAAAGGTGAGTGGTTCCAAACACTTGGAAACAAAATACAAGCAGTTTCTAACGCAATCCATCAGAAGACACTTCGTGGTGGTGCAAACTTCTTAGTTGTTTCCCCTGAAACCGCTACTATCATCGAATCAATTCCTGGATATGCAGCTGATACAACAGGTGACGCTACACAGTCATCTTTTGCTATGGGTGTTCAGAGAATTGGTGCATTGAACAACAGATACACTGTTTATAAGAACCCTTATATGTTAGAAAACTCAATCCTTGTTGGATTTAGAGGTACTAACTTCTTAGAAACAGGCGCTGTTTACGCACCTTATGTTCCGTTGATAATGACACCTCTTGTATACGATCCTAAGAACTTCACACCACGTAAAGGTGTGATGACACGATACGCGAAGAAGATGGTTCGTCCTGAATTCTACGGTAAAGTGGTCGTAGCAGATGTCAACTTGGTCTAATTATAATTTTAGTTAGATTGTAAAAACAGCAAGAAGCCCCCCATTTTTTGGGGGGTTTTTTGTGCCCTTTATATTTTGGAAAAAGCAGAAATTTTGATATTTATTATCAGATATATCTAAAGACTCTATATATAGGAGAAATTTATGGCACAACAGCCGATATGGCCAGGTAGTGGTTCAGCTGTGAGTGAAAGTACACCTTTCGGGTTGTACGACAAAGATTCAAGCTTTCAAACAGACGCACCTAAGTTTGCAGAGTGGTGTGCGAAAAGATTGGGTTATCCAATCATGTCAGTCGAACTACAAGACGTGCAGTTTTACGCTATATTCGAAGAAGCTATAACGGAATATTCAGCACAAGTCAACCAATTCAACATAAAAGACAATTTATTGACTCTTCAAGGGCAATCTACAGGTTCAAACTTTACACATAAGAATATAACAAGTAATTTTGGTAGAACCATTGAACTATCAGACCAATATGGTACAGAAGCAGGTGTTGGTGGTAGTGTAGAAGTCAAAAAGGGTAAATTTACAGCTGTAAGTGGTTCTCAAACTTATGATTTGAACGCAACTTTTGCTGAAGTGTCTGAAAGTGGAAAAGCTATCGAAGTAAGGAGAGTTTACTACGAAGCAGACCCTGCTATCTCAAGATATTTCGACCCTTATGCTACCACAGGCTATGGTTCGATAAATCTAATCGATGGTTTTGGATTTGGTAACTACTCACCTGCAGTTTCATTTACTCTGATGCCAATATACGAAGATATACTTCGTATACAAGCTATTGAATTCAATGATGAAATAAGAAAATCTGCTTATTCATTTGAAATGACAAATAATAAGATAAGATTGTTTCCAAAACCAACAAGAACGTTCAACGTATTTTTTGATTACATCGTAAAAGAAGATAGAGATAATCCAACAAAACGCCCTTATGGTACAGCAAGTGGTTCAGGTGTTGTTGCAGATTTCTCAAATGTAAAATATGACAATATGGAATATGGGTTCATAAACGATGTTGGTAAACAATGGATTCGTAAATATGGATTAGCATTATCAAAAGAATTGTTAGGTATTGTTCGTGGTAAATACGGAACTATACCTATTCCAAATGCTGATACATCTTTAGATGGTGAAACTCTTAGACAAGAAGCACAAACGGAAAAAGAGGGTTTGATAGCTCAGTTGAGAGAAATGTTAGAGTTGACGGGAAGAAAAGCCCTTATGGAACAAGAAAGAGACGAAGCTCAAGCATTACAGGAGAAATTACAAAAAGTTCCTTACCCAATATACATAGGATAAGTAAATGGCAACAAGATTTTTTAGTGCAAGAGACCAAGATTTATTCGATAGGGTTAGTGATGAACTATTAGGTGATTTACGAAATGAAAAAGATGGTATCATAAATCAAAATGTGGTTGTATATCAATTAGCAGTTCAAGAAACCAAAACGAATATGTATGGGGAAGCAGCAGCAGGTAAAATTTATAAACCTGGTGTAGAAGTTGCTTGTACTATATCAGCTGATGACTTTGATTACAATACTGATGAGTTTGGTCCTGATTTGAGACAAAACGCAGTATTTTCTTTCCTAAGAGAACAACTCATAGATGCAGGTTTGAGACCTGAACTTGGTGATATTATTGATTGGAACTTAGGACATTGGGAAGTTGCAGGTCTAAATGAAAATCAGTTAGTTGGTGGTGATTACAATAATAATTTCTCAGTAGTTTTAAACACATTCTTAGTTAGACGTTCAAGTTTACAGATAGAGAGGATTAGAAGTTAATGGCTAGACTCAAACCATTACCACGTAAAGAAAGGTTATTACAGGTTCAGCCCGTTCAGAATCGTGGTAGAGAATTACGTAGAGATAAAGATGATGTAAAAAACATTGAAGTTGGTTTATTAGACGTTGATGCTGCAATCATGTATTATTTTGAAAATGTGATTCAACCAAAAGTTACTGAGCAAGGTGAAGAAGTCAAAGTTCCATTGTTCTATGCAAATCCTGAACGTTGGAAAGCTATACGTAGAGATGGATATCTTAGAGATACAAAAAGACAGTTGATTACACCTCTTATTGTATTTAGAAGAACAAGTATGTCAAAGTCGCCTGACTTACCAATGAATAAGATTGATGCAAACGATCCAAAACTTTTTTATACCTTTGAAAAGAAATATACTTCAGAAAACAGATACAATCGTTTTGCAGTAGATAGAGGTTTACTACCACAAAAAGAATTCTATAATGTTGCTATGCCTGATTATGTTACTCTGAATTATGAGTGTATTATATGGACAGCATACATTGAACAAATGAACAAAATAATTGAGTCAGTAAATTGGTCAGCAGGCACATATTGGGGTGAGCCAGGTAAGTTGAGATTTAGAACAAATATTGATTCATTTGAAGATTCTACTGAAATGGCAGAGGGTGAAAGATATATCAAAACAATATTTTCTTTACAACTATATGGTTATTTAGTGCCTGAAAAATTCAATGATGTACTTACAACTTATAAATACATAACACCAAAGAAATTAGATTTTGTGGATGAAACTGATTTTAGTATTTCAACTATCTATAATCCCAATCAAAAAGCTGAGACTGTAAGAGCATTTGGTGGTGCAGGTAAGGGTACATCAGCAAAGAGTGGATTAGCAGGTGCGACAGATTTTATTAGAGGAAAAAGTTACGCAGCAGGACAAGAAACACAAGATTTAGAATTTACAAACACTTATGGTGGTGATACAAGATATGTGATGAGGTACAATGGTATACCAACAAGTTCAGCTGATAGTAGAGCAGTATTGAATTTACAAGCAGGTGATAATTTCTTTAGAAATAACGTATTGAACTTATCGGGTTCTCAATCTTCATCTGCTACATCTACTGCACAATTATATGATTTACAAATACAAGATACAGGAAGTTATAACGTTAGAACAGGTAGTTTATCCCTATCAATAAATGGTGTCGCTGCTGAGACTTCAAATGATAACTTATCAACTACAGGTGGAAATGATTTCTTTTTGACGGGTTCTTCTACATATCCAAGAACATCTTTGGCTGTTAGAAAAGCTGCATCATCATTATCGCCTGGCTTCAATCTTTTAGACTCAGATAGATTGATTATTAGGTTTCAAAAGGAATTGAAGTAATGTTACGTAATTTAGAGGGATATAAAGGTTCGACAAGAAACTTTGTAGCTCCTGTTAGTGAGTCAAAATTTGGTGGAGATTTTCTACAATTTACTGATACAAGTGGAAGTAATGTACCTTTCAAATTACCAAACAAACGTAGATTCGCTAAACACAATACTGATGTTCTATGTCTTGAAGATGGTTTTAGAAGATTTAGTCCTACACCTGATATATTAGGTTTGAGTGACTTTACAACATATTCAGATTATTTTGAGTATGATTTTGGATTTGCAGATATATCTAATATCTTAGAAATAGATATTATGGTGAATGGTATAAGACAAAATCAAAGTCCTAAAGGATTAGACAGTGATTTTGAGGCAGACTTTTACTTAGTAGATAATTATAGAAAACTAAGAATTTTAAAAAATTATGGACAAAATGGTGAAAGGTTTGGTATAACTTTGAATAGTAGTGATAACATTAGAGTTGAATATCAACTTGGGGTAATATAATGGCATTTATAGATTTAACAAGACAAGCAAAACCTGCACAAGTAGCAAATCAAGTATTGGTAACTACTGCAGTAACACAATCAAGTGGTTTCTATGAGTGGACACAAGGTGGGGTAGCACCTCAAAATATAGGTACAGGCTCATTGAATGTTGGAGGACCTATAACTGCTAGTAATATAGCTTTGACGGGTGATATTTTTGCATCAAGTAGTTTTGGACTTAGTAGGGCTATAACTTTCCCTACAGGTTATATGTCGGGTTCTGTAAAGATACTTGGCGATTTGATTGTTGAGGGTTCTTCATCTATTCAAAATACCGAAACCTTTACAGTTGAAGACCCAATAATTGATTTGAACTTTACAGGTTCAACCGCATTGTCATCACAAGATGCAGGTTTGAGAGTTGGTAGAGTTGGTAGTACAAATGCACAATTACTATTCGACCATAGTGAGACAAGATGGTCTATAGATAATGCAGCAGGTAGTCTAATACACATTGTAGGTGCATCTACTACAGATACATTGACAAACAAAACAATTACAGGCTTAGCATCATCCACAATGGCAAGTGCAGCAAATCTTACTTTTGCAGGTGGTGGTGAGGTACAAGGATTACCTCAGTCAGCAAGTCTTTCTACATCAGCTACATCAAAATATTACGTAGATACAAAAGATACTTATCTAAGAAAAAGTTTTGTCAAAAAAGCAGCATCGCTTACAAACAACACGGCTAGTTTCACAGCCGTCACCGCATCAGCACCATATGGTATGTTGAGCACAAATGAAAACGATTTTATGTTTTTTATCAACGGACAATACATGGAACATGATGCACTCACAGTAAAACAAAATGGTTCTAACTTTTTACTGATTGTGGATGCTTCATCTATAGGTTATAATTTAGAGAGTGATGATGAAGTATTAGCATTTGGTAAATTTGACGCATAAATTTACGCAGTTCCACTTTGCTTTTACCATTTTTTGATATTTATTAGTATGAGAAAAAGAAGTTGGCCTAATCGAAAAAACCGTCCTTGTCCCGATTGTGGGAGAATGTTGACGTACACACGAAAAGATAGTTTCGATAGGGCAATGGGAAATAATTCAGTATGTAAGTCTTGTGCACAGATGGATAGAAAACTTACATTAGAAACTATTGAAAAAATGAAACAACCAAAATCTTACCAACATAAGAAGAAAATATCTAAATCAATAACTTCATGGTGGGAAGAAAGAAAGCAAGAAGATTATGGCTTTAATAGACAGCAAGCAACTCGATCCTAAGTTTTCAGGTTCCTTTGGTGTATTTACAGGCTCATTTTTTGTGAGTGGTAGTGATTCACCATCAGATGGAACTTATGTTCTGAGTACGAGTGGTAGTATAAATGTTTCAGGCACAGGTCGTGTTTTTGAACAAGGCACAAGTGTTGTTGATACTGCTACCGCATTAGCCATAGTGTTTGGAGGATAATAATGGCTCAAACCTTTAAAAGTGCAGCAACAGGTTCAAATACAGCAATTACACCAATGTATACTTGTCCTGCATCGACAACCGCTGTGGTACACGCTATGTATGTTAGTAATGTAGATGGTACAAATGACGCAACGATAGATATTTCTATAAGTGGTAGTGCAAACTTTGACACTCGTAGATATCTACTAAAAACAGTTGAAGTACCTGCCGACTCTACAGTCGTGATTGAAAAACCAATCAATTTAGGTGCAGGGGATAAATTGGAGACTAAAGCAAATGCAGCTGATGATTTAGATGTATTTGCAAGTATCTTGGAGATTACATAGTGAAATATCTTGGTAAAGAGATACGTAAAAATCCTTTAACCATAACGGGTTCAGATAACTCTACATTCCTAAAAGTGGATGTAGCCAATACGAGTTCGACCGCAATTTTCACATCTAATGTGCAAAATGGATATCCCACTTCAAATCAATGGGGTAGTAATCTTGAAGGTTCTTACTTCAATAATTTTGATAATACAACTCACGTTAGTGAAATTCTAAGGTTCATGTCAGGTGTTATGAGTCATTCTCTTGATGTAGCTGACGCATCACCAAATACAAAGACATTTGCGAGTGTGGATACAAATGAAAATAATTTGGGTAGTACAGATAGCGTAGATGGTTACTTACCACAAAGTTACGATAGTTCAAATGCGACTATGAAATATTTAGTTACTAAACAATGGGTTTCGGAGGGAGAACAAATATTTCAAGGTATAACACAATACCATGATAATGGTGGAACATATTTTATAGATTTTGATTCTAATAGTGGTGGTTCGACAACTGTAAGTTCATCAGCAGATACAGAACTATTTGGTTTAGGTGGATTGACAAGTGGTGGTGCAACCGCATTCAAAGTAAGAGCAGTAGCAACACAATCCTTTGGTGATACAGGTAGTTTATCAACACCAACAGCAGCATCCAATACATTTACCACACAATCAAGTTTAGATTTGACTGTAAGTTCTTTTGGAACATCTAACGGATTAACATTAGCAAAAATAAACACATCACAACCTGCTGTGATACCTGCAGCATTTCAAGATGGTAAATTTGCTAACGTTGGCGGAACAAGTCAAATGGAAGATACTTTATCAAGAAGATATCACGCGACTAAAAACGATTTTACAAGTGTATCGTCAAGTGGTTACTATAGATTTCATGATTTAAAAGTTGGTATAGCATCAGGCTCAGGTAATTATCAATTTGTAAATGGCACTACAATAAATAGATTTTGGGCACCAATCGACCAAATAAGTTCAGATATAGGAACTAATAGTTTATCCATAGCACAAGTAACACAAAGTTACTTGACAGCTGCAAGTAGAAGTTTGAGTGGCGCACCATACTTGACAGGCGCTACATATCACGTAAGTGCTTCGGTTCGTGGATTGTTTAGTCCAATGTACGCATCATCAACAACATTAGTGGATGATACTATAGGTTCAGTCGGTGTTGGTTCAGTAACAGCAACCTCAGGTATAGATGCTGTTTCTACAAATGGTGGAACTATACAAACAGCAAATGCAGTATACGCTTCAGATAGTGGTTCGGTTAGAGCGACAAGTACAGTTCCAACAAGAACCGACGTTGTAAGATTCAACGCTACGTATACCTTGAGTGGAACTACAGGTGATAACATACAACAATCATCAACATTTACCGACTCTACATTTACAGTTGGCGTCAGAGCAAGAAACAGAGCATCAAGTCGTTCCACCCTACAAACTGAAACAATTTTTTATCATAGTGCAAGTTTATTTGGACAACCTGCTTCAAGTGGTTCTTTGGGAGTTTATCAGAGGTCTCAAGGATATGATGGTGGAGCATTGACAGGAACTTCAGAGACATTTAGTGGGGAAGATTTTAGAATACAATTAAATAATAATGTTTTAGGTTTCAATGGAGATGCTTTTACCACGACATATAATGTAACAAGAGGTGCATCAGCACTTATAGGTCAACAAGATTTACAAGTCAAGCCAGGATTTTTAGTCAATCCAGGTGGTAGTTATAGATATTGGTATCCATCTAATTATGGTAGTGGTTCATACAAGTATTATATTAGAAGATTCCAAACAAGTGGAACTAAGACAGCTATGACTGTAAACTTGAATAATACAACGTTAGTAAATTGGAAAGCAACTACAGACAATAGTATCGCATGTGGATTGATATTCAAAAGTGCAGCTAGTGGTAGTGGAACTAACGATGAACAATCAAGAGCAAGGGTTTACGATCCTTCTGAATTGACGGCAAACTTGATTTCAAGTAGTGTAGCACACCAAACAGATTTTCACCTAAATCCATTTAGTGACGCTTTAGATTTATATGGTAATACAGGTGGTAGTTTAAATAGTGGGACTTACACAGTTCCAATAAGAAACGCAGATGGAATGTATTTAGATGCGAGTGATAACGAATTATATGTGGTAGTTAGATATAAGGGTGACCCTACACCTATTGACGATATCACATTAACTTTTAGTTAGGAAAAAAATGGCACTTATAAATTCAGGTTCAAAATCGAATAGACTTTTAGCGAGTCGCCGATTTACAAGTACAGCCTTGAATACCTCTCAAGAGGCATTTACTTCTGTATTAGATATACAAGCTAGTGAGGTTTATACACAAGCTAATCTGATACCGAATACAGGTTTGCCATTTAGTGGTAGTTCACAACACTTATCTACTTTCCAAAGTGGTTCTTCAGACATACTGAAATATTATTTTAGACAAAGACTTACTAAATCAAACGTCGATACTGATGTTTGGTTTTTTATACAACCAAGTGGTTCAAATAGTGGTGTGACACCTCAGTTATTACAAAGTAATCAACAAACTAACTTTATATCACCAAAATATGGTGCAGTAGCTCTTGCAAACTCAACGGCTGAGGATGCAACGCCAGGTTATGGTGTAAAAGTATTCAAGTCAACTACAGCAAATACTTCATCTTTAGATAGTGATGATATTGTATCGGCTAATGATTACGAATTTGATTATAAAACAGGTGTTCTACAATTCAATGTAAATAAACCATCTGCAAGTGAGATAGTTTATGTGACTGCATATCAATATGTTGGTAATACATTAGCAGATGGTGTAGATACGGCAGGAACAGGTTCTTTTGATGCATTAGATGTTGATGGTAATATTCTTCCTGCTTCTGATGACTCATATGATATTGGAATGACAGGAAAAGAGTGGAAAAATCTTTTTATTGATGGAACTGCTAACATAGATACTCTATCACTAACTGATGGATTTACTTATGGTGGTGTAACATTCAATGAGAATAGTAATGCACTAACTGTTACAGGTTCTACTTATACTTTCAAATCTACTGCAGGTTCAGATTTATTTACAATAAAAAATAATTCTGATGAATTAGTATTTCAAGTGGATGATAGAGTGGTAGTTTTGGGTTCATTGGATTCAACACCGACAGCTGTAGCAGGTGGTATATTCTATAGTGGTTCAGACGCTTGGTATTTAGGTTTTGAGGGTAGTGGATTACCATAAAAATTTTAGTAAATGATATTTATAAAAGACAAACATTGTCAATTTAGGAGATAACAATGGCTCAATGGCGTAAAGTAATAGTTTCGGGAAGTAATTCGGAACTAAATCAGATAACCTCAAGTGGTGGTATAGATATACTTAGTACCTCTATTACAGGTTCGTCAACCTCTACGGGTTCATTTGGATATTTGAATGTTAGTGGTGATGGTGTATTTGGTGGAAACATAACATTTGGCGATGCTAATACTGATTCAGTTAGTTTTGGCGCAGACATTGATTCTAATCTTATACCAAATACGGATGATACTTATGATTTAGGTTCAGCAACCCAAGCTTGGCAAGATTTATTTTTAGAGGGTGATATCACCCTTACTGATGCAGGTACTATAAAAGCATCAGCTGGTAATCTAACAATAGATTCTGAAGCTGGTAATTTAGTATTAGACGGACACACAGGTGTCGACATTGACGCAACTAATAGTGGTAAAGTATCTATTGATGGTGCAGGTGGTATTGATATAGGTGTAGCAGCAGATGTAGCCATTGACATCGACTCTTCTACACTTGATATTGACGCCAGTAATGCTATTACTATTGATGGTACATCTACATTCTCCTTAGATGTCGCTGGAAATACTAATATAGATACATCTACAGGTACTATATCTTTGGGTACAGCTAATAGTGGTATCGCAGTAAATATTGGACACTCAACATCCGAAGTAACGATAGGTGATAATCTTACTGTAAATGGTGATGCAACGATTACAGGTGACTTGGATGTAAATGGCACACTTACAACGATTGATACCACAAATCTGAGAATAAAAGACCAATTTGTATTAGTGGCAAGTGGTTCAACAAGTGGTGATGGTGGTATTATAGCAAACACAACCGCTGATGGTAGTGGTAGTGCTTTATTTTACGACCATTCTTCAGTAAGATGGGGATTAGCAAGGTCAGGTTCAGCAGGACATACACAAACTGCAGTAACTACACATCAATTTGTAGTTTCAGTTAGTGGTTCAGCAGTATCTCCTGGTACTACACCAAATGATTTTGGTACGAGTGACACAACAAGAATTGGTATGATGCACGTCAATACCGATAACGGAGAAATTTGGATTTATAGTTAGAAGAGGGTTATATGTCTGTAAAGGCTAAAAAAGTCAAGAGAGTCGTCGATGAGATGGCTAAACTTGAAAAAGGTGAAATTGAGTTTTTATTTGAAACTATCAAAGAAGCAAGAATTTTAGGTAAGTATTTACCTGTGGCGATGGGAGTAGTTACTAAATTGAAAAATCAATACAAACTACTTGATAGAAAAGAATACGTCATAAAAAAAGAAGAGGATGCTAAAGCAGCTCTTGAAAACGAAATTAAGAAAGCTCAACAAGAGACTTATAAGAGAATGAAACAAGTCGATGGAGAGCTTTACATTGAAGATGAATAACTTATTGGCCTGATGTGTGGCAACATTGGGAAGTGGGCTCAGATGAGTAACCAACCGTAAGGAGATAAAATAAATGCCAAATTGGAAAAAAGTCATAGTTTCGGGCAGTTCTGCTCATCTACACCACGTCACAATGAGTGGCGACATAAGTGGTTCATCAGCATCAACAGCATCATTTGGTTATATAAGGGCTAATGGTGGAATAAGCTCAAGTGGACAAGTTGATATCAATGCTCCTTTTGCTCAACTAAGATTATCTGACGATGGAATGAATGATTATCTTCGTATAGGTCAATCTGGCACAGTAGGTTACATAAAAACATCGGATGGTGATAATAATTTTAAATTCAGAAGAGGCGACGATAATACAGATTTACTTGAGATATTTTTTGAAGATGAAAGAATTCATGTCTCAGGTTCAGGTGGATTAGATGTTACAGGACACATAACTGCAAGTGGAAATATAAGCAGTTCAGCGTCATCAACAGGTTCATTTGGACAGATAGAAGTCGGAGGTGGAACATTTACTTCCGCATCTTTGGCTGAGGGTGGAGTAGCGATAAAGGATGAAAACACAACAATATTATCATCTGCTCAATCCATAAATTTTACAGGAGGTGCAGTATCAGCATCTGTAGATGGAACACAAACCAATGTTACAATAGAAGCATTAGCTACAGAAGTTTTTGAAGATGGTGTAGCGATTGGAACAAGTATTTTTGATATTGAATTGGTACAAGACAGTGATAACTCAACAATATTAGCTAGTAATTAAGGAATAAAACATGGCTCAACAACATAGCGCTCTAACGGGAGCAAACTTACATAATCCAAAAGGTATTGGAGTAGAAACCCATTCTACTTCATCACTTATTATAAGTCAGTCAGCAGGTGGTCACGTAGGTGCAGTAACTGCAAGTGCAAACATCGTACCAAGTTCGACTAATACCTATTCGTTAGGTAACGCTAATCTGATTTGGAAAGAATTATTTGTATCTACAGGCTCAATTAAATTTATGGATAATGGTGGGAATGTTGTCCAATCAATTACAGCCGATTCCGATGGTATCAATATGGGTACAGGACAAATTAGTGGTTCTGCTACATCTACAGGTTCTTTTGGTAGACTTGAAGTTATCGGAAATGGTAATATAGATGGTAATCTAACATTAGGTGGTAATATCACGATTGGTGATGCAGATAGTGATTCGATTGCAATCAATGCAGACTTCACATCTAATTTGATACCAAATACAGACAATAATGTCGACATAGGTAGTGCATCAAAACAATGGAAAGATTTATATGTAAATGGAATCGGTTATATCGACCAACTTGGTACTGATGCCGATCCTGTAGCAGTTTTTGTCAATAGCGGAGAATTAGACGGTGTTACTTTAGGAGGTGAATCACAAGTAACCATAACAGACGCTGACATGAACGGTGGAACTATCGATGGAGTAAAAATAGGTGTTAGTTCAGCAACGACAGGTAACTTCACGAATGTTACAGGTTCAGTAGTATCGGCATCAACAGCCATATTTACAAACCTAAGTGGTTCTTCAGCAAATATTGATGGTGGTACTATTGATGGTATCACTTCACTAACAGCAGCAGGTAACTTAGATATAGGTGCTCACGATTTGAGGGCAGCAACAATCACAGCTGATGGATTGACAAGTGGTAGAGTTGTATTCGCTGGCTCCAATGGTGTTCTATCTGATGATTCAGATATGTCTTTTAGTGGTGATACACTAACTGTAACCAAACTTGGAGCATTTGAAGCAGCTGGAGCTATAGATTTTTCTGATGAGGCTATGACGAATGTAAATATCGATAGTGGAGCTATAGACGCCGTAACACTTGGTACTAACTCAGCTATTACTGAAGCACAGATAGATGATATAAACATAAATGGCAATACGATAAAAGATTTCAAAATTGCTAGTGGTTCAGCAGTATCTACAGGTTCATTTGGAGCTATTGTTATTGATGAGATAATTGGTAATTGGACTAATGCAGGAAATACAGTAGCTGATTTGGGAACTGTAACAACTGTAGATATAAATGGTGGAACTATTGATGCAGCTGATATTACGGTTGGAAGTGGTAAAACATTAGATGTGAGTGCAGGAACACTAACATTAGCAAATGACCAAATTAGTGGTGATAAAATAACAGGTGGTACAATAGGTTCTGTTACGATATCACAATTAGCAGGTGCATTAGATGCTAACAATCAGAATATCACTAATATAAATGTTGATAGTGGAGCCATTGATGGTGTAACTTTAGGAACTAACTCAGCTATAACAGAAGCTCAAATCGATAGTATCAATATCAATGGTACAACGATAAAAGATTTTGCTACATTGAGTGGTTCAGCAGTATCTACAGGTTCAATCGGTAGATTAGAAACCACATCAGCGAATGCAGACTTGGGTGGTAAGATTCTTACTTTAGCAGGAGATTTGACTACACAAAATAATAACGTAACAATCAACGCAGCAGGTGCAGCAAGAACTCTAACACTAAATGAATCCCTAACTATAGGTGATGGAAATGATGGTACGATTACATTTAGTGGAGCATCAAAAACTCTTACTATTGAGAATACATCAGCTGTAAACCAAGATGTGACAAGTGACGCAGATGTAGCTTTCAACACTGTGGACTTAGCATCAAATATGACAATCGCAGGTAATTTGACAGCAGACCACGGTTCAAATAACTTTACAATCGCATCAACTAATGCGAGTGTCTTAGTTGAGGGAACAACATTTACAGGTAATGATGTAACGATACCTGGTAATCTTACTGTTCAAGGTTCACAAACCATAATTTCAAGTTCGGCATTGGATGTTGTAGATAAAAACATCACGGTGGCTAGTGGAAGTGGAACAAGTGCAACAGCGGATGGAGCAGGACTAACATTCGGTAAAGCATCAATCGCTGAATTTGTATACGACCACGCATCAACAAGTCTGTCTTCAAGTATCGCTTTCTCGGCACCATCGATAAAGGTGGATACAATCACATTAGATGCAGCTGAAATAGATGCAACAGGAGCACTAACATTAGATGCAGGTGCAGATATAACCTTAGATGCTACGGGCGATGTCAACGTTCCCGCTAACATAGGAATGACATTTGGTAATGATGGTGAAAAGATTGAAGGTGATGGTACAGACTTGACTATAGCATCAAGTGCTAAACTAAACCTTACAGCAACTTCTGATGTTCACATTCCTAAAAATGTTGGTATAGTATTCGATGATAACGCTAGTGAGAAGATTGAATCAAACGATACAGATTTGACAATAAACTCAGGAGCTGACATAAACCTAACCGCTACAGGTGATGTAAACATACCATCAAACGTTGGTATTACTTTCGGTGATGATGGAGAGAAGATTGAAGGTGACGGCACAGATTTAACTATAACAGGTAATAAGATAAAGTTAGAGAGTGCTGTAATAAGTGGTTCAGCAGTATCGACAGGTTCATTTGGACAAATAGAAGTTGCTGATAACACAGTAGTTGCTAACCTAAACGCAGATTTACTTGATGGACAAGAAGGTTCACATTACTTAGACTTTGGAAACTTTGTTATTGACAATGATGAGATTCCAATCGCTAAACTTGCACAAGACGCTGTAACCATAACCGCAGGAGACGGATTGAAAACAGGTGGTAGTGTAACTCTTGGTGGTAGTGTAACGTTAGATATTGATGTTAGTGACTTCGCAGGTACAGGTTTAGAAGATGCAGGTTCAGAAAATTTAGGAATTGAAGCAGCACAAACAGGTATAGAGACAATCACAAACTCAAGTCTAAAAATAGGTGCAGCTACAAATGATGAGTATATAGACTTCGGAACTGATGCTATGATAAAGTTCGCAATTGATAATACTGAAGACTTTAGAATGGCAGATGGTGGTACATTCCACGCTAACGCTGATGTTATCGCATTCTCATCTACAATCTCTTCTGATAAAAAGTTGAAGACTAATATTGAAGATATAAACTATGGATTAGCTGATGTTATCAAACTACAAGGTCGTAGATTTGATTGGATTAGAGAAGACAGAGGAAATGATATTGGTTTGATTGCACAAGAGGTACAAGAGGTAATACCTGAAGTTGTCAAAGAAGTTGATGGATTGAATGGTAGAGACCCATACCTAACTGTAGACTATGCAAAGTTGACTTCAGTTCTTATAGAGGCAGTCAAGGAATTGAAAGAAGAAATTGACGATATTAGAAAAAAGTGTGATTGTTTGAACGATTAGGTTTATAATTATTATTTAGTAACTAAAAAGGAAATGTTATGGCAGAAGAGTCTAAATTAGTAGATAAACTACAAGAAGAGACAAATAAAATTACTTTTGAAAAAGAAGAGATGGATGCTTTGTCGCAAGTGCAAACAGACTATCTTGAGTGTCAAAATGCATTAGGGCAAATACAGGTTCAAAAAATCAATCTACAACAACAGATTGATAACTTATCAAAAAGTGAAAAAGAATACGTAGAAAAGTATCAAAAAACACAAGAAACTGAGAGAAATCTAGCTCAAAGTCTCCAAGATAAGTATGGTGATGGTACTTTAGACCCACAAACAGGCGTTTTTACACCAAATTCTTAGCAAAACCACATAAATATTCGTAGAATAGTAACTTAACGAAATTTTGTTTTATATTTATATATAAGATTTTTTTTCTTTATCACAAAAAACACATTTAGGAGAATTTCATGGCAGAAAGAATCGTAAGTCCAGGTGTATTTACACGTGAGAGAGACTTATCATTTCTTCCTCAAGGTATTGCAGAGATTGGAGCAGCAATAATCGGACCTACTAAAAAAGGTCCAGCTTTTGTACCAACTCTGATTAGCAATTTCCAAGAGTTTGAAGAGATGTTCGGCACTCTCGATAAACGTTTCTATACACCTTACACAGTACAACAATATTTACGTTCTGCAGGAACTGTAACAGTTGTTAGAGTTTTAGGCATAGGTGGATATACAGCTGATGCAGTAACAGTATTCGGTCACGTTTCAGGTTCAAGTGACTTGACATTACCAATAGTAACACTATTACCATCAAGGGGTGCAACTAATGGTACGGGTGACTTATCAGCATCTACTTTAGGTGCTTGGACATATTCAGGTGGTGCAACACTTACCCTTTCAGGTAGTAACGTATCAGGATATGCAAAAACAATAAATTTCAGCACGGCAAGTGCAAATTACTTCGATGAAGTATTTAGTGACGATCCACAAGTATCAACTGAGGGTTCAACCACTGTACCTGTTTACATCTATAAACATTATAAGGATTTAGCAGGCACATATGGTTCAGGTTCCCAAAACGTTAGTGGCACAGGCGCAGTCGGTTGGTATAGTGCAAGTATCGCAGTGGGTAGTGTAAACTTCTCAGCAGGTGTAACCACATTTGGTAATACAGGCGTAGCAGATAGTTGGACAGGTAACAAAGATTACAATGTCGCAAGAACACCAATATTAAAATCACAAATGGTGTCGAATACAAGATATGACTTGTTTAGAGTTTATACACGTTCACATGGAACTGATATCAACTCAGAATACAAAGTCAATATTTTGAATATCAAAGCAGCATCATCAATACCTGGTTCTGATTATGGTTCATTCTCACTACAAGTTAGAAAACACGCACCAAATAAGACAGAGGATAATCAGATTGTAGAACAATTTGATAATCTTACTTTCGATCCTGATTCAGTAAATTATTTTGCAAGAGTCATTGGTGATAGATTCGTAGAGATTGATTCAAATGGTAAGTTGACATATAAAGGTGATTATCCAAACCAAAGTATGCACATCAGAGTTGGTGATTTCAACAACTTAGAGAACCTACCAAAAACATTGGTTCCAATGGGCTTTGGTAAACTATACATACCTGGTCCAAGTGCACCTACTGCATCTTTTGTAACTGCACAGACAAATACAAATGGTGATTTTGATTCCAACATATTCTATGGATTCAATTTTGGAGCATCTAAGACAACAAACCTACAATACTTATCACCAATATCATTGAACGCAGGTCAAGGTACTAACGTAACTATGTCTCTTGAGAATCAATTAGGACACGCAGATGCAAGCACATTAGGTTCAACATTCTCAGACGCAAGTGAAAATATCACTTTAGGATTGTCAGCAATCCAACAGAGAAAGTTTACTGTACCTTTCCAATGGGGATTTGATGGTGATAATCCTGCTAATCCAAAACTTGTCGACAACGATATTACAACAACAAATACACAAGGATTTGATTGTTCAAACGCAGAAGCAAGTGGTACAGTAGTTTATAAGAGAGCTATCAACTCAGTAAGTAATCCTGACGAATTTGATATCAATATGTTAGTAACGCCAGGTATTATCCACAGATTACATCCAAAAGTAACAAATCATGCAATATTGAAAGTTGAAGATAGAGCAGATGCATTTTATGTAATGGATGGATTCGGTTGGGGTGATACTATCGCTACAGCAACAAGTGCAATAAGCACATTGGATACCAATTACGCAGCAACTTACTATCCGTGGGTAAAAATAGTTGACGGAAACACTAACAGACCAACATGGGTTCCACCATCAGTAGTATTACCAGGAGTAATCGCATTTACTGATAAAGTAGCTCACGAATGGTTCGCACCCGCAGGTTTGAATCGTGGTGGATTGACAACGGTATTAGAAGCTAAGACAAGATTGACTCACGCAGAACGTGATGACTTGTACGAAGAAAGAATCAATCCAATCGCTACATTCCCTGGACAAGGTGTAGTAGTGTTCGGACAAAAAACATTACAATCCAAACCATCCGCACTTGATAGAATCAATGTACGTAGATTGTTGATTGCATTGAAGAAGTTTATCGCATCATCTTCAAGGTTCTTAGTATTCGAACAGAATACAGTATCAACAAGAAACAGATTCTTGAATATTGTGAATCCATATCTTGAAAGTGTACAGGCTAATAGTGGTCTAAGTGCTTTCAGAGTGGTAATGGATGATACCAACAACACACCTGATGTTGTTGATAGAAATCGTTTGGTTGGTCAGATATTTATTCAGCCTACAAGAACCGCAGAGTTTATTGTATTAGACTTCGTTGTTCAACCAACGGGAGCATCTTTCCCTGAATAAGTTTGACTTATAATGGTTCATGAAAACCCTCACTTCGGTGGGGGTTTTTGTTTTAATATAAAACTTCTATAAAACTCATAAAAAAGAGGATATTGGAATTGAGTATTTTTTCTATAATGTGATATTTATTATTGTACAATTATGTTTATAGGAGACACTAAATGCCCGACATACTCGATACCAATGAAATATTTTTTACGCCGTTTGAGCCAAAACTCCGTAACAGATATGTCTTTTACATTGAGGGAATACCATCCTACTTAGTCAAAGCAGCTAATAGGCCACAAATTCAGTTTGAAGAAATAATCCTCGACCATATCAACGTAAAAAGATATATCAAAGGTAAAGCACAATGGCAACCTATCGACATCACACTTTACGATCCTGTAGTTCCAAGTGGAGCACAAGCAGTTATAGAGTGGATTAGACTTTCTCATGAGTCAGTAACAGGTCGTGATGGATATTCAGATTTTTATAAGAAAGATGTAACTTTCAATATGTTAGGACCTGTTGGTGACATAGTTGAAGAGTGGACACTAAAAGGGTGTTACATCGAAAATGCTAATTTTGGAACATTAGACTATAGTGTAAGTGAGGCAGCAGACATTACGTTGACGCTCAAGTATGATTACGCTATATTACAATTCTAATTCTAAGGAGTAAACTATGAGTGAATGGATAGTAGCTAATTGGGAATATGTTTTGGTAGTTCTTTACGCAGTAGAGAAAATTGTCAAACTAACCCCAACTAAGTACGATGACATCATCTTTGATATGCTTTTGAAACCTATCAAGGAAAAGATAGCACCGACTAAAAAATAAATTCATAAGTGGTGTGTTACATCAGTAGCACACCACATCAAAAAAAAATCAAATAACAGAAATCTCATATATATTTATATTCATAATATGGAGTAAAAATGGCTAATTTCCCTACTGAAATGGTCAATTTACCATCAAAAGGTAAGTTGTACCCTAAAACTTCACCGTTGTCGAAAGGTGAAGTTGAGTTAAAATACATGACAGCTAAAGAAGAAGATATTTTGACATCTATAAATCTAATCAGAAAAGGTATCGTATTAGATAAATTATTAGAAGCACTTATTGTTGACAAATCAATCAAGTT
>MDSW01083514.1_pt1 | contig 21382 bp, 24 predicted proteins | sample 811171 | NCBI WGS metagenome assembly MDSW01 (sample SAMN05326641, study PRJNA326480) | marine metagenome | isolation source: seawater | place: Atlantic Ocean: North West | collected 2012 | reverse complement strand
TGAAAACCGGCGAAGTGAGAGCTTCCGTGGGTTCGAATCCCACCCCCTCCGTTCTTTTGATTGCTGGAAACTCAGTCTGTGAAAGGGCTTTCCTTAAACGGAGAGAGGGCTTTTCTTTGGACTCTTTGGCTTTTGCTGAGCTGAGCTGTCCTGATTGATGCCTCGTGTCTGGCAGATGTTGGCTCGGCTCGACCACTGCTCTACAGCGGAATTGGTCGGAATCCAACTGGCCACGAAAATATCCACTGGCGAAGACTTAACCAAGATCATCTCCTGGTTTCTTTCGATTCCGAACAATCTCGGAAATGAAGACACTAATCAAGCGGCTAAAGATTTCAACCGTCATGTGACGCATAAGTACTCAGTTCATGACATTACAAAACAGCTCTGAAGCCGCGACGTTCAGGCCGGATCGGCGCTGCATCCAGAGACATGCCTGGTTGGTGATGCCGATTTCGGGAGCCACTGCTGGCGGCCGCCATGGCCATCAAGCAGTTGCCAGTTTCCGCTTGCTGTTTCCACAACGGCCGTGCCTGGTGGATGTGTCCAGCAACCTGTGTTGATCAGCAGAAGTCCATCACGCTCCTCCAGTGCGGCTCCGTGGATATGGCCGCAAATGATTCCATCCACCTTGGCCCTGCGAGCTGCCTCCAATTGGGCGTCGTAAAAACGATTGAGCAGGCTCTGCCCGCGCCCAGTGCCCAGCACCAATTCACTGGGACTCGGCAGCTTGAGCTTCCAACGCAGGTGTTGCCGTTCCAAGCGATTGAAGAGGCGAATTCCGAACTCTTCGGTGCGGTTGAACGCCATTGGGCTGAGTTCAAGTTGGTCACCGTGGGTGATCAGCAGACGTTGCCCGTGGAGGCTGGTGTACGTCAGTTGCTCGCTGATCCAGCTGCAGCGTGGCGAGTCCTTCAGCAGATCACGTAGAGGTTGTTCATGGTTTCCCAGCAGCCAAATCAGTTCACCGGCTCGTTGGCGCTGCAGCAGCCATTGCAAGACCTGCCATTCGCCCTCTGAAAACTCTGGTTGCCGTTGCTGCCAGCTGGTCAGATCAAGAATGTCACCAACTAACACCACCCGCTCACTTCTCTCTCGCTGGAGGAGAGTCCACAGTTCACGCGCTCTGGTCCGGCCACTGCCTAGGTGTAGATCGCTTAGGAACAAACAACGATGTGGCAGGGTCATCGCCAGTGGTCGTTCCAGCAGACCTCGGAGCTACGGCCCTGATTGGGGTTGAGCATTTGGCACTGATAGAGCAACCCCTCATGTCGAAGTTGGCGCTCGCTGGGCTCCCGCAAAAGGGCTGGTAACTCCACAGCGGCAGTAGCAGACCAAGGCAAGCCAGGAATGGGCCACGGAGGGACAGCGTCCACAGCAGTGTTTAAGGCTGATGCTCTCAGTGTGGATAGTGCTTGGCTTCGCGTCAGCTCATTGCCGGTAGCAGCAGGCAGACGCTGAAACCGCCCTGGGGTGGATCGCGAAGCTCTAGCCTCCCGCCATGATTTTCGACGACGCGCGTCGCGATCGCTAAGCCCAGGCCGCAGTGGCCACTGCCACCACGCGATGCATCCAGGCGCTGAAACGGCATCAGCGCCTGATCGCGCAGAGCGGACTCAATGCCTTGGCCTTGATCCTCGATGGCAATCAATAGCCAATCACCCTCTCGTTGCAAGCGCACAACAACCGGTGGTTCGCCGTAGGAGAGGGCATTGTCGACGAGATTGGCAATGGCTCGTCCCAGGGCCACCGGTTGGACCCGGGCTTGCCATTCTTCAAGCTCTAATTCGACCGGCTGTTGGTCGTAACGGGCGAGGACTTCTCCCAATAGCCCATGGAGTGGCAACAGCACCCGTTCCTCACTTTGTCCGCCACCGGCAAACAACAGAAACTGACCAGTGATGCGCTCGAGAGCATCCAAGTCAGCTTCGGCCTGGGGGCTGTTGCCCTCCACGGCGAGTCGTAAACGCAGCCGAGTAATTGGGCTTTTGAGGTCATGAGCGATGCCAGCGAGCATCGTTGCCCTCTCCTCTTCGCTGCGCTGTAGACGCGAGAGCATGGCGTTGAATCGTTGGCTCAAGCGCTGGACTTCCCCTGCCCCCTCCTGCGGTACTGGGGCAGGGCGCTCTTCTAGCCCCACCCTGGCGAGGGCCCGCTCTAGCCGTCGCAGGGGCCGCTGCACTTCAAGCAGCAGGAAAAAACCTCCGGCAATGACGCTGCCACTGATCAATGACAACGATGCCAGCAGTGGATCCGGTGGCCACCACTTGTTCGGTGGCAGTGGTGCGAACAACCACACCTGCTCGAGTGGGTTGAGTAGCTCCACCCAGACCCCATGGCCTGGGCTCAAGGTTGGTGAGACCTCTGGGCAGTAAGGCAGTCGCCGGCAGAGTTCAAAACGCAATTCGCGGGCTCGATTTTCCAGTTCCCCATCTCCAGCAGGCGAGGGTTGATCACCGGTGACCATGGCTAAGCCGCTCAGCTCGGAGACGACCGATGGTGGAAATTGCTCCAGTGCGACTTCGCTGAGCCGGACGTTGCTGGCAAGATCGCGCCCCATTTGCACCATGCGGGCTCGATCGAGACGTTGGCCGAGCAGAAGTTGCAGCACCACAAGGCTGCCGCCCCAACTCAGCAGCAGAAACAAGCCCAGCCGCAGCAGTAGACCGGCCGAGGGCAAGGTGTTGGTGGTAGCTGAAGTTGAACGCGCCATCCGCCGCAGAACCTAGACGCGTTGTGCTGGCTGGTCAGCTTTTCTGACGCGGTTCCCCATCGGGCACGAACACATAGCCGTAGCCCCAGACCGTTTGCAGGTAGCGGGGACGGCTGGGGTCTGGTTCGATCAATTTGCGCACCCGCGAGACCTGGACATCCATGCTGCGACTATCGGTTTCGCTGCTTGGGCCACGCGCTAATTCGATGAGGCGTTCGCGGGACAGCGGCCGGTGGGGATTCTGAACAAAGGCCGCCAACAGGCCAAATTCTCCACTGGTAATGACCACCGATTCGCCATCACGCTCCAGTGTTCGTGCCGATAAATCAAGGCTGTTGGTGCCAAACCCGATGACCTCTCCATCGACTACGGGGGTGCCAGCAGGCACAGCACCTCGGCGCCGCAAAACAGCTTCGATGCGGGCCGAGAGCTCCCTGGGCATGAACGGCTTGGCCAGGTAGTCATCGGCGCCCTGCTCGAGGCCAATGATGCGGTCCACAGCCTCACCGCGAGCCGTCAGCATCACCACAGGCAGATCATCGCCGCTATCGCGCAGTCTCCGCAGGATCGTTAGGCCGTCATCGCCAGGCATCATCAAATCGAGAACGACCAAATCAGGTCGTTGAAATTCCAGACGCGCTGTGAACTGCTTGCCATCGTTGAGGGTGCGCACCTCATAGCCCTGCTCACCGAGATAGGTGCTCAGCAGCTGCCGCAGCTCCGAGTCGTCGTCCACTACCCAGATGGTCTGCTGTTTGGCCATGAAGCCGGGCCTCTGCCTGTGCTGGCAGATCGTATGGAGTTCAGTGTGCCCCAGCCATGGCTTGCTGCCAGGGTCCAGGCACTAGATCTTTCCAACGCCGGTTTCAGTTGGATTCCGTCACAGGTTGGTATCAAAAAGATCCCGTAGAGGAGGAATTGATTGCGAGTTAGCTCCATAAGGTATGGCTATGGGTCGAAAGCTCCTGCCACTTCTGCTGCTGCTGATTGCGGCCAACACGCCTGCGTTGGCCCAGGATCCCCAGGCTGTGCAGCGTCATCGTCAGCGGATGTTGGAGCTGTTCCACCGCCTTGATCACGACAATGACGGGCGGTTGTATTTGCAAGAGGCTGGATTGCACCCAGGAATGCGCAACCTCGATCGGGATGGTGATGGTGTGTTGCTGCTCAGGGACATCACTCCTCCTGGGGCCCCATTCATCGGTGAGCGGTTGCTGCAGGCTTTTCGTCGATCGGACCGCAACGGTGATGGCTTGCTGAGCAGAGCTGAATCACAGGTTCTACCTGGATTGAGCAGCCGCTTTGAGCATTTTGATCGCAATCGTGACGGCTATGTCTCGGTCCAAGAGTTGATGGCGATGCGTCAGTCGCTCTCCCCCCGCCGGCGCCCCTGAATCAATGGAGCCCGCCCTACGCCAGCAATTGATGGACCTGGCCCGAGCTGAGGCTGAACTGGGCTGGTCTGAAGGCGGGATTCCCATCGGCGCTGTCTTGGCGAACGAGTCTGGAGAGGTGGTCGCCCGTGGTCATAACCAACGGGTGCAGAACGGTGATCCCACCTCCCATGGCGAAACCCAGTGCATCCGCAACGCCGGGCGCCGCCGGGATTGGCATGAGCTCACCTTGGTCACCACGCTCTCCCCCTGCCCGATGTGCGCTGGTACCGCCGTGCTGTTGGGTTTCCGTCGGGTTTTGATTGGAGAACGCCGTAGCTTTGCTGGTCAAGAGTCTTGGCTACTGGAGGCTGGCATTGAGGTCGATTGCCTCGATGACCCTGGCTGCATGGCCTTGATGGAACGCATGCAGCAGCAAAAGCCTGACCTGTGGTCAGAAGACATCGGTCACTGAGCCTTCAGCGGCTCTGCAGCAGATAGCTCGTTGCTGGTTGTTGCCGTCTGACCTTTGTCCGTGGCTTGGCGCGGCGGACGGTTTGGGCAGGCGGTGCCATGAAGGCCCGAACGGCGCGGATCACACCACCAATCAGCAGCACCAGGCTGAGGCTGACTAGACCCAACAGCAGCAAAGCACCACTGAGCTGGAGTAGGCCAGCTCCGAAATGCATCAATCCCAGGGTGAGGTTCCGTAGCGCAGTACTGAAGAACAGCAGGGTGTCGAGGTGACTCGGCAGTTGCGCCAGGGCAAACATCAAGGCTCCGCCGGCACTCAACCAGAGAGCGGCAGTCAAGAACGAACGCAGTCGTGTTGGTCCAGGCTTACCGCGGCGGTGGGCAGACACGGTCACAGGATCAGGAAAGCCAAAGGTATCGGGCCTGCCTTGCTGGTCAATCCTGAGCGGCTTCTAGGGGGTCATCTTGCAAGCGGCCCGCCTGTTGCATCCAGCGCAGGAACTCCTCGACCACCAGGCTGTTAGGGCAGTCCACAAGGCTCATGTTTCCAACGGTGCAGTCGCCATGACCGGAGTGGTGAAGGCTGATATGGAAGTCATCGCCGCTGAGTCCACAGACTTCTGGATCACTGCGTACGACGACATCGAGGTTCGCTCCAAGACGACTCACCAGCCTGCGGCATTCGTTCCATTCCAGGGCACCACTGGACTTACGGGGGATCATGGCTCGCTCTGTTCAGTGGTGGTCGCGTTGGGAGTGGATTCAGGTGTCCGTTGCGGCATTGGCAGCAAGCTCACCAACGCGCCAACGATGACAACGCTGGCGAAGGCAGCTGCTGGGGCAATCCATTGGCCTTGGCGGCGAACGCTTGAGCGTCGGTACTGACCACGACGAAGCGGTAAGGGCCTATGAACCTCGAGGCCAAGAGCACAGCGCTGGTCCATCAGCATCTGGTCGATGCAATGGCTCAAATCAGCGAGTTCGGCATGGTCGAGCAGCAGTTCCAATGGCGGCGTGTCGGGCTGGCTTGAGCGAAGCCGCAGCAGATGCCGGTCACCCTCTTGAGGTTCCAAGCTCACAACCGCTTCGCTGCCTCCGCATTGCTGCCGTGGTTGGGCACTGACGAGGAGTCGTACGTAGGGCTGGATGGCCGTCACCAGGGCCTGGAGATGCTCCCGCTTGCCCTGGAGGCTGGCCTTCTGCCCCAAGTTGAGATCCCAGCCAGTAAGGATGTTCAGCCGTTGCTGCGGCTGCCCATCAGCATCAGCTGCGGTCACATCAGGTAGACCAGTCAGTTCAAGGCGGCAGCTGGACTGCTCGTAGCGCAACTTGTACTGGGTGCCGCTGAGACCGGCTGCACTGGCCAGTGAAGAAAAGTTGGTCATCGGCTGCCGTCCAGCAGGCTTGCTTCCAACCGTTGCACGCCACCGGGGCCGCAACAGAAGGCCAGGGTCAGAACCAATTCCTGGCGCAGGGCTTCTCCTTCCGATGGATCGAGTAGTTGGCGGATCGCTCCTCGCCTGCCGTTCATGCGGGCTTCCACTAAATCGTTGTAGCGCTCGCGAAATAGGCCCCAGCGTTGTGCATTGAGTGCACTTGGTTCACTGCTAGAGAGGAGTTGGCGCAGCATGGGATAGAGGCGGTCCGCCAGGCTGCAGACCAGTTCCACCAGGCCGCGTTGCTCGACTGCATTGAGCTCGCCACGGCGGCTAGCCCGGCGCAGCGGGTTGCGACATCGAGATTTCCAGAGCGCCACCCGGTCCGGGAAGGCCTCTTGCAATTGCAATTGCTCGCAGCTCCAGACCATGGCTTCGCTGCCATGCAAATCAAGGGCTTCGATGGCCAGCAAGAGCAGGTCAAGCCGCTCCATGCCGCGGCGCGGCAACTTGCTGATCGGTGGAGAGGCTGCGGATGCGATCAAGGACTGGAGGCGATGGCTGAGATGATGCCAGCAGAGGCCTTGTGCCGTCACCTCTTTGTTAGGACCCTCCACCCATGGCCGACAGCCTCGATCAGCAATTACGAGCTCTGGTCAGGGATGTACCCGATTTTCCCAAGCCAGGAATCTTGTTCCGTGACTTGACTCCAGTGATGCGTGATCCGCAGGCCTGGCGCCAAGTCATGGAGGGAATGCAGGCCTCGTTGAGCCCATTACAGCCTGAGGTGATTGTTGGAATTGAGGCGCGTGGATTCATCGTGGGCACCAGCTTGGCGATGGCGATGGGCCTGGGGTTTGTGCCCGTTCGTAAGCCCGGGAAATTGCCGGGTCCAATAACGGCTGTGGATTATGCGCTCGAATACGGCAGCGATCGGCTGGAGATCCAGGAAGGGGCCTTGAGCGGCTGTCAGCGGGTCCTGGTGGTGGACGACCTACTGGCCACCGGTGGAACGGCGGCTGCCTGTGCCGAATTGGTCAGCCGCGCAGGGGGTGCAGTGTGCGGGTATGGCTTTGTGATTGAGCTGGCGGCGCTTGCCGGTCGCAGCAAGCTTCCAGGCGGTGTGCCTGTGGAATCACTGATCCATTATTGAGTTCAGCTTTGGCCGTCTTGCCAGTCGAGCACTTGATCGAGTTGGCCAAGGTTGAGCAGCCCAAAGCGCCAGAGGGTCACAGGCAGCGGAGCTTGCTCCTGGATGGCTTGGCGCACGCCAAGGGCTAGAGCGTCTTCGCTCAAGCCGATGTCCTGGCGGAGGAAATCCACCAGGGCCGAGGCTGGAACAGGTTGTGGCGTGGTGGTGATCACCATGGCCGGCGTGAGCGGAGTTGGAGTACAGACAATCCGCCGAACCGAGTGTGCACTCGTTTGGATCAGATTGCCGTTAAGGGCTCCTTAAGGGGGTTGATTATTTGACTGCTGCCACCCTCCTGTCAAGAGTATTCCTACCGGACCATAGGTGGCCAGGTTGAGGCTCAAGCGTCGCAGAGGCGGTATGGAGTCAAGGAGTCCAATGCCGAGGCGTCTCAACGGCATCAGCCAGCGATGGCGATTGGAGAACAAACGGATCAGGCCATCGGTGGCAATCATCACGGCAATCAGATCCAGCCAGCGACGGCGGCCATAACGCCTGACCAGTTGGCGGGCTTGCAGTGTTGGCTGTTGGGCCAGCTCCGCGAGGGTGGCTACATCGCGCCAGCAAAGGTTGAGACCTTGTCCTCCGACCGGATGACAACGGTGGGCTGTTTCACCGCACAGCAAGATGGTGCCGCGACCCAGTCGTGGTGCCAGACGCCACTCCACGGGGAACCAGGCTGGTTGATCAAGCAACCTTTCCGCTTGGACCGATGGCGGCAGGGCTTGGTTGAGGTTGGACAGAAACGCTTCCTTGGATAGCTCGCATCGTTCTTGGCAGCGGTGCTGTGGCGCGCTCCAAACCACCTGCGCCCGGCCAGCACCAAAGGGCAGTACCGCCAGCGGGCCTTCAGGGCGAAACAACTCCCAGGCGGTGTGGTCGTCGAACCCGGTGCCACCCAAGCTCACCTGGGCGGTCAAACAACTCTGGTTGTAGCGGAAGCCCCGGAAACCAATGCCTAGCGCTTGCCTTGTCGTGGAGTTGGCTCCTTCTGCAATGACTTGAAGGTCATCAGCTTGTGGGCATGCTTTGGTGCTTGTGCCGATGTGCAGCACGATTGCGTCTTGCTCCTGGCATGCCTCCAAAAGCTGTTGTTGCAGAGGTTGGTGGTCGGCGATCCAGCCCACCGCTTCAGGGGCTGAAAAGAGGGTGCTTGATCCGCAGCCTCGGTCGTGAAGTTCAAGTCGCCGGAAGGGATGACAGCAGCCGCTAAGGCGCTTCCAGAGCTTCAGGCTTTGCAGCAGCTTTTGAGTGGAATGGGTCAGGGCGTAAGCCCGCTTGCGCTGCAGCAGCTGTTCAGCGCTCTGAGGGTCAAGCAGGTGTACACGCCAACCGGCTTGGGCCAAAGCCAAGGCCGCCAGGCTGCCTGTAGGGCCGGCCCCGCGAACCCAAGCGGTGCGTTCTGGTGCAGCGCGTTGCATAAAAAATCCCGCGACAGAAAGTCTGCCGCGGGAGGTGCTCAGGTTGCGAATCAGGGATCAGCCGATGCCCAGAAGGCCGCGGGTGAAGGCCTCGCCGCCCATGGCAAATTCAGTGGCCAGCAGGGCAATAAAACCAAGCATGGCCATGCGGCCGTTCAGCTTTTCCGCACGCTCATGAAATCCCCAGCCGTTTTCAGCTTCAACAATCTGCATGCGGGGTTCAGCTGCGAACGCATTCAGGCGACCGCCGTCTTCGGTGGTCACCACAGCGCCGCGGATTGGAGCGGAGGAAGAAGAAGTCATGTGATGTCGTGTTCTTTGCCAATCGTAACGCAATATTGCGTTATGTAACGAGCATCCCAGTGGTTTTTCAGCTGCTGACCCCTTCGATCCGATCTTCGATCTCTTGGTAGAGCTCCTGCAGTTGCTGGATGTTTTCGTCGGAGGTCTCCCAGTAACCGCGGCCATTGACTTCCAGCAGGGTTCCGACAATGCGACGGAAGCTGTGGGGGTTGAGTTCCATCAGACGCTTTCGCATCTCCGGATCGTTGATGAAGGTGTCGTTGGCGTCTTCGTAGACGAAGTTGTCGACAGCGCCACTGGTGGCACTCCAGCCCAACGTGAAGTTGAGGCGTTTGGCTACCTCACGAACCCCTTCGTAGCCGGAGTCGAGCATGCCCTCGTACCACTTGGGATTGAGCAGCTTGGTGCGGGAATCCAGGCGGATCGTCTCACTCAGGGTCCGGACCTGGGCGTTGGCGGTTGTGGTGTCGGCGATGTAGCTGGACGGTGTTTTGCCGTCATCTCGCAAGCCCGCAATCAACTTGGTTGGATCGGAGTCGAAGTAGTGGCTGACATCGGTCAGGGAAATTTCCGCTGAATCGAGGTTCTGGAAGGTGACATCGGCGGTCTTCATGGCCGATTCAAAGACTTCACGGTTTTGGTTCATTTCGCCGGGGTTATCGGCGTTGAAAGCGAAGGTTTTGCGGCTGAGGTACATGTCCTGGAGCTCGTTTTCTTCTTCCCAGGTGCTGTTCTCAACCGCCAGGTTGACGTTGGAGCTGTAGCTGCCACTGGCGTTGGAGAAGACGCGGGTGGCTGCATCACGCAGCGTTGTGCCTTGGGTTTCGGCCTGCTCCATCGAGTGAGCACGAACAAAGTTCTGCTCCAGGGGCTCATCAGCTTCTGCCGCGAGCTTCACGCCTTGGTCAATCAAGGCCATCTGGTTGATGAACAGATCGCGGAATACGCCAGAGCAATTAACCACCACATCAATGCGAGGGCGTCCCAGCTCCTCAAGAGGAATGAGTTCCAGCTTGTTGACCCGGCCCAAGGAGTCAGGCACGGGGCGGACACCGATGAACCACAGGATCTGGGCCAGGGATTCGCCATAGGTCTTGATGTTGTCGGTGCCCCAAAGCACGCAGGCGATGGTTTCTGGCCAAGCTCCCTGCTCAGCTTTTTGCCGTTCGATCAAGCGATCAACGACCACCTTCGCAGCAGCGACAGCAGCGCGTGTGGGAATGGCTTGGGGATCAAGGGCATGGATGTTTTTGCCACTCGGCAAGACACCTGGATTTCGGATGGGGTCGCCACCTGGGCCAGGCAGCACGTATTCACCATCGAGAGCCTTCAGCAGACTTTCCATCTCTTGATCGGCGCACACCTGCTCAAGGCAGAACTGCAGGTAGCCAAATAATTTGTCGAGTTCCTCTTGATCAACATCGTTAAACCCGGCTTGCCGCACAGCTCGCAGCCAAGGGCTTGGCCGCTTGATCCCTACGGACTCAAGCAGCTTCAGCATCCAGCCGAAGTTCTGCTGCATGGTCACCCGGCCATCATTTCCAGTGACCGCACGAACCATGGCACCAACGGTTTGGCGGCAGGTTTCGGTGATGCGTTGGTTGAGTTCGACATCAGCCAGCACGCCTTCATCGTTGCCGCGATAAACATCCTCAATTGAGCGCCCGATGCTTTCGGTGAGCAGGCTGGGTAAGGAGCGCAAGCCATCTTCTTCCCGCTCGAGAGCAGCAATGCTCACCAACGTGGCAATGGCTTCTTCTGCTGTTGGTGGTTTGCCAATGGTGTGGAGGCCGCAGGGAAGCAGGCGGCTCTCGATCTCCATTAGCTGGCGGTAAACCGCGCCAACGACTCCATCGCGCTGATCTTCTCCGATTTCTGAGGCGTCTTGCTCAGGCAGAACAACGTCTTTATCGAGATTGCACTGCCGAGCTGTCTCAACAATGGCGTTGACGATCTGGACACCACGGCTGCTTTCTCGTAGTTGTTGGTAAGAACCAACCAATTCGCCGAGCTCTTTAAGCCCTTTGTAGAGGCCAGCGTTTTCAGCAGGTGGCGTCAGATAGCTAATGGTCGAGGCATAGCCACGCCGCTTGGCGATGGTGGCTTCCGATGGGTTATTGGCGGCGTAGTAATAGAGGTTGGGCAGGGCCCCGATCAGGCTGTCGGGATAGCAGGCTTCGCTCATGCCCATCTGTTTGCCAGGCATGAACTCCAACGAGCCATGGGTGCCGAAATGCAGCACCGCATCGGCACCCCAGATTCTCTCTAGGTAGGTGTAGTAGGCAGCAAAGCCATGGTGAGGGCTAGCGCTGCGTGAGTAGAGCAGCCGCATGGGGTCCCCCTCGTAGCCGAACGTGGGCTGAACGCCTACAAACACGTTGCCAAAGTGACGGCCGAAGACCAATAGGTTCTGACCGTCGCTGTTGAGTTCACCGGGCGCCTTGCCCCAGTTCTCTTCCAGGCGTTCGTAGTAGGGCGTCAGGCGCTCATATTCCTCGACGCTCATGCGATGGGCGATCGCCAATTCCGGCGAGCCCTCCATGGCTTCGGCGTCGGTGAGAACCAGATCCATTAACCCTTTGGGGGTCGAGGGAACATCGCCAACCTGATACCCGCGGGCGCGCATCTCTTCGAGCACTCGGTGGATGGAGCCGAATACATCGAGATAAGCGGCGGTGCCGACATTGCCCTTGTCGGGCGGGAAGCTGAACACCGTGATCGCCAGCTTCTTCTCGTTTCGGGGCTTGGCACGCAGGTTGGCCCAGCGAATGGCACGCTCAGCAATGGCATCCACGCGGTCTTGGAGCGTGTGGGCTTTGCCGGTGGCGTCATCTCGGCCACTGAGCACGATTGGCTCAATCGCGCCATCGAGTTCCGGGATGGCGATTTGCAGGGCCACCTGCACTGGGTGCAGACCGAGGTCGCTGGCTTCCCATTCCTGGGTGGTTTGGAACACCAGGGGCAACGCCACCATGTAAGGCCGATTCAGGCGCTTGAGGGTTTCAATCGCCTTGGGGTGATCCTGTCGGGCAGGACCGCCCACCAAAGCAAAACCGGTCAGGGAGACCGCTGCATCAACGAGGGCCTGATCGGCATTCAGCGGATCGAAAAAGAAGCTGTTGACCGGCTTGGAAAAGTCGAGACCGCCACAGAAGACGGGCACCACACGGGCGCCGCGGTATTCCAGTTCTTGAATCAAGGCGACGTAGTGGGCGTCATCTCCAGTGACGATGTGGCTGCGCTGCAGAACCAGACCAATCAGCGGCCCAGAGGCAACATCACTGCGGCTCTCATACCAATTGAGGTACTCCCGCAGGTCTTCAAACATGGCCGGCGCCAGAGGGTGCCAGATGCCTTGATCGGGGAAGACAACCGGTTCAGCCACATCAAGGGCCGGCCTGGAGTCATCACCTTTTGGATAGACGTACTTGTCGGCCAGCATCAACAGGAAATTACGCAGGTTGTCCGGCGTCCCTCCCAGCCAGTACTGGAAGCTGAGCATGAAGCTACGAGCGTCCTGGGCCTTCTCCACCGGCAGGTACTTGAGCACCGTTGGCAAGGTGTTCAGCAGCTTCAACATCGCGTCCTGGAAGCCAGCGCCGCCGGCCTCCTTGCGTTTGCGCATGAAGTTGGCGATGGCGCTCTTGCTCTGTCCGAGCTGGGCCATCGAGAAGCTGCCCAACTTGTTGAGACGCATCACCTCGGGCATCGAGGGGAACACAACGACGGCTTTAAGCCGATCGCGGTGGGGTGCGACGGCATCCACCACTTTCTGAGCCAAATCTTCGATGAAGATCAACGAAGCAATGAAGACATCGGCTTCGGCGACATCAGCGCAGAACGCGGCGTAGTTGTCAGGGTCCCTTAGCTCTTCAATGAGATAGCCGGAGAGATCAACAGCCAGCTCATTGTTTTGGGCATTAAGGCTGTTGGCGGCTTGGGTCAGCGCATTTTGGTATTGCGGTTCCAGGACCACGTAAACGGCGCGCATCACGGTCCGTCCATCGGCTGCCTCAGGAGAGACGCGACGGTTGGAAGAACGGACCTGGGTGAACATGCGCGCAAGCGGGCGATGAGGAAAGATTACGAACAGACTCGGCTCTATGCGGCCAAAATCGCGCTTTATGACAGATCAGATCCCAGTTGTGGTGGCCGGAGCCCTGGGCCGGATGGGTGCCGAAGTGATCCAAGCGGTCCATGGAGCTGAGGACTGTCAGCTGGTAGGGGCAATCGATACATGCCCGGGGCGTGAAGGCGAGGACGTTGGCCTGGCCTTGGGTCTGGGTGAGTTAGAGGTCGCCCTCACCCAGGATTTCGAGGGTGCTCTTTGCTTAGCCAGTCAGCAGCATCCCGGCGCTGTGCTGGTGGATTTCACCCATCCCAAGGTGGTCTATGAACACACCCGCGCGGCGATTGCCTATGGGGTTACTCCGGTGATCGGGACGACTGGTCTGTCCCCAGAGCAGTTACAGGAGTTGGCCACCTTTGCTGCCAAAGCCTCGATGGGGGGAGCCGTGATCCCTAATTTCTCAGTGGGCATGGTGCTGCTACAGCAGGCTGCTGCTGCTGCTGCACGGTTTTATGACCATGCCGAGCTGGTTGAGTTGCATCACAACCGCAAAGCCGATGCCCCCAGCGGTACTTGCATTAAGACGGCCGAGCTGATGGAGGAGCTGGGCAAAAGCTTCAACGTTCAAGAGGTGGAAGAGCACGAAACCCTCGAGGGAAGCCGTGGTGGTTTGCGCCCTAGTGGTCTCAGGCTCCATTCCATTCGCCTGCCGGGTTTGGTGGCCCATCAGGAAGTTCAGTTCGGTGGTGCCGGCGAGCGCTATGTATTGCGTCATGACACGTTTGATCGGGCTGCTTACATGCCGGGTGTTCTGCTGACGGTTCGCAAGGTGCGTCAGCTCGGGGCGTTGGTTTACGGCTTGGAGCGCCTGCTGTAGGGGATGTTGCTTCCGCTTAAGCCCGGCGAACTGCAGCGTTTGATTCCTGCTGTCGCCAGTGGCCCTCAATTCAACAAGTGCTCCGGTACGCCTCAGCAGCTACTGCAGCGTTTGCTGGTTTCGAGCGTCGGTGGCGTGATCCCGCTGTTGATCGCGCAGGGCGGCTTCGGCAGCCGCTGGAGCAGCATTTGGCTGGTGGTGGGGCTTGTAATGCTCCTCTATATGCTCTGGGGGCCAATCGTGCAAGCCGGCAGTCGTAATTCCCAGCTGCGCCGATACCCCTCGGCAGCCCTATTTGAAGGGGAGATTGCTGATCTATTCACCCGTGAACGGCTGGAGGGACGCCAGGAGACCACCGATCGCAAGGGTCGTCTGGAGTTGGTGGAAAACCGACGGACTTGGTTGTGCCTTGAACTTGAAGATGAGGATGGTTATCTCGGTCAACTGCGCTTCCCTCTGGAGAAGGGGCACAAGGCCCTCCGCCGCGGCATGACATTGCGTTGCCTGGTGCTCTCAGAGCGCAAAGATTTCTCGCGCATTGATCGCATTAGTGATGCCTGGGTCCCCCAGGCCAGGCTCTGGGTTGGTGAGTACCCCTACTTGCTCAGGCCTGCTTTTGAAGAGCTGTGCCTGAAGCGTTTGGCCTAAATAGGGCCTCGGCCATTCGGCAGGTCTGCACGATGGGCCCAACATCATGAACACGAACCACCGCAGTTCCTGCGGCAACCGCCTGGCAAACACTCGCGGCGGTTCCCCAGAGTCGAGCCTGTGGTCTGGATTCACCCAGCACTTCGCCGATGAAGCGCTTGCGGGAGGGGCCGACCAATAGGGGGTAACCAAGCCGTTGTAATCGAGGCAAACCGCGCAACAGCTCCAGGTTGTGTTCGGTGGTTTTGGCAAAGCCGATGCCGGGATCCAGCACGAGTTGCTGAGGCTGAACACCTGCTTGAAGGGCCTGTTCACAGAGCCGCAGCAGCTCGGTTTCCACCTCGCTGACCACGTCGTCGTAGTGGGCCAGGCTGTCCATGCTGCGGGCATCTCCGCGCCTGTGCATCAGGACATAGGGACAGCCGTAGTCGGCGATCGTTGGCCACATCTGGGGATCAGCAAGGCCGCCTGAGACATCGTTGATCCAATCCGCGCCGGCCTCCAAGCAGGCCCTAGCGACTGGTGCCAGGAAGGTGTCGATTGAGAACAGCAGCTCAGCGGGGAGATCAGCTTCTTGTCGGGCCTGCTGGAGCCGCTTCAGGACAGGAAGAAGGCGCTCAAGCTCAGTGTCTGCTCCTACATCCGTGGCACCAGGACGAGTGCTCTGAGCCCCCAAATCGATCAGGTCAGCGCCTTGGGCCGCCATCCGCTTGGCTGCTTTGTAGGCCTGGTCAGGCGAATCAAAGCGGCCTCCATCACTAAAGGAGTCCGGGGTGATGTTCAGGATTCCCATCACCGCGGTGCGGTGAATCGAATTCATGCGGCCGCGGCAGTCGCTAGCTCGTAATTGGCGATCCTGGCAAAGCTGTCGGGCTCCAGCGAGGCGCCACCCACCAGCACGCCATCGATGTCTGATTTGGCCATCAGTTCATCAATGTTTCCAGGCTTCACCGAACCGCCGTACTGAATCGTCAGGCTGGGATAGCCCACCCAATTACGGATCAAGCCGCAAACGCGGTTGGCTTCCTCTGATTCACAGGTTTTGCCGGTGCCGATAGCCCAGATCGGCTCATAGGCCACCACCAGCTTGGAGGGATCAATGCCATCGAGCCCCTGCTCGACCTGACGGCGGATGACGCGTTCGGTCTCGCCGTTGCTGCGCTGGGCATCGCTCTCTCCCACACAAAGGATGGGGATCAGCCCCGCGGCTTGGGAAGCTCGGGCCCGGTGGTTGATCTGTTCGTCGCTTTCGGAGAAGTATTTCCTCGGTTCGCTGTGGCCAACGATCGTGTAGCCAACGCCCAACTCGAGCAGCATTTCAGGTGAGATCTCGCCAGTGAAGGCTCCAGATCCTTCCCAGTGCACGTTTTGGCTGGCTATGTTCACACCACTTCCTGCCAGGGCTGACTGGAGCGTGGAAATAGCGGTGAAGGGCGGTGCCAACACGATGCTGCGGCCCTTGGGCGCATTGGCGACTTGAGGCAAGAAGGCCTCGGCGTATTGCTTGGCTTGAGCACAGGTCATGTGCATTTTCCAGTTACCGGCGATCACGACCGGCCGGGACTGTGTGCTCACCTGCGCTCACGAATAAGGGTTGCCCAACTTAAGGGTTGGTTGTGCCTTCTCCGCTCTCGGTGGAGTTGATTGTGAAGCGGCGGCCCGCCAGCTCGATCACATCACCGGCTTTCAGCTGAAGCCCACGGCGTGTTTCAACGCAGCCGTTGACTTGGACTTCTCCGCCTTGGATGCGCAGCTTGGCTTCCCCGCCGGTTGCGACGAACCCCTCCCATTTGAGGGCCTGATCAAGGCGCATGGCTCCGCGTAGCCTGCCGCCATGGTTGCACCTTCCTCGGCCGGTTTTCGCAGGCTGCTGCCTTTGCTGAAGCCCTACAAGAAGGAGCTTCTGAGCGGCGGCGTTTGCATGCTGCTGTTTGTGGCTTCATGGCCCTTGCTGGCCGCCCAGGTTGGTCAGTTGATTCCAGCCATTGGGGATGGTGATTTCCCCAGGGTGCTGCGGGTGATCACCGTGGCCCTCTCGCTTTTTCTGCTTCAGAAGCTGGCCCAATTTGGTCAGGACACCTTGTTGGCTGCTCCGGCACTGCATGTGACCCAGGCATTGCGCCGTCAAAGCTTTGCCCGATTGCAGCGTTTGGAATTTGGGGCGCTGGAAACGCTGTCAGCAGGAGATCTCACGTATCGCCTAACGGAAGACGCCGATCGGATCGGTGAGGTGATCTACAAGAACATCCAGGAGACCGTACCCAGCATTCTTCAGCTGGTGGTCATGTTCGGCTACATGATCTCCTTGGACTGGCAGTTGTCGCTGGCCACCCTGCTGCTCGCGCCATTGGTGGCTGTGCTGGTGAGCAGCTTTGCCGGCAGGGTCCTCACCGCTGCTGAACGGAGTCAAAAACAGGTCAGTGAGCTGGCTGGATTGCTGGGTGAGGCCATCTCTGGTTTGCCACTGGTGCGTGCTTTCGCGGCTGAGCCCTGGTTGCAGCAGCGTTTTGAAGAGGAGATTGAGCAGCATCGCCGAGCTCGTTATCGCACCATGCGCCTGCTGGCTCTGCAGCACCCAGTGGTGGGCTTCATCGAAGCCGCGGGAATCCTGGCGGTGCTGCTGATTGGAGCGCTGCGTATCAGCGCTGGCGGCCTTAGTGGTGCTGGTTTCAGCAGCTTTATTGCAGCCCTGTTGATCCTGATCGATCCAATCTCCAGGTTGATCAACAACTTCAACGAGTTTCAGCAGGGTCAGGCGTCTTTGGGCCGGTTGCGGGAGATCGAGCGTGAACCTGTTGAAGAGCCTGATCGCCCCAATGCCCAGCCCATGCCGGCTTTGAACGGCGCACTGACACTGCGCGATGTCAGTTTTGCCTATGAGCCCGGTAAGCCGGTTCTACAGCAGCTCAATCTGCGCGTAGATCCAGGCCAGGTGGTGGCTCTGGTGGGTCCTTCGGGTGCGGGTAAAACCACCTTGTTTTCTCTGTTGCTGCGCTTCAACCAGGCGCAACAAGGAGTACTGCTGCTCGATGGTGTTGACCTGCGCGATTTGCGAGCTGCTGAATTGCGCCGCTCCATTGCTCTGGTGCCTCAGCAGAGCGCCTTGTTCTCAGGCACGGTGGCCGATGCGATTCGTTTTGGTCGCGAGGCAACGGATGCTGAGGTGCGGCGTGCGGCAGAACTCGCCAACGCCTCCGGATTCATTGAGGCTCTCCCCCTTGGGTACAGCGCGCGAGTGGAAGAACGTGGCTGCAACTTCTCTGGCGGTCAGTTGCAGCGGCTAGCCATCGCTCGAGCGGTGCTCGGCAATCCCGCCGTCATGCTGCTGGATGAGGCCACAAGCGCCTTGGATGCCGAAGCCGAAGCTGCCGTGCAGCAGGGTTTAGAGCAGGCGATGGCTGGACGCACCGTATTTGTGATTGCCCACCGGCTTTCCACGGTGCAGGAAGCCGATCGCATTTTGTTCCTCGAGCGCGGCCGCATCATCGAGCAGGGCAGCCACGATGAACTCATCCGTTCTGGCGGCCGCTATAGCGCTTTGTGCAGCCGGCAGATCATTCGTCCCGCTTTGATCTAGCGACTGGCCAGCTTGATGGTCTTTTTCAAGCGTCCTAGACCCCCTACCGCAGCTTGAAGGCCTGATCTAAAAGGATGGATGTCATCCAGACGTTCGTAATGCAAACCCCCCAGGACCAAAACCCGATTCTCACCTTCGAGGGCAAGCGCTACGACATCAATTCCTTATCGGATGAGGTCAAGGAACTTGTGCGCGGGATGCAAGTGGCTGAAGCGCAACTCCGCATGTACGAAGACACGCTGAAGGTCCTGGCTATCGGTCGTCAGTCGATGGCCTATCAGCTCAATGAGCGACTGAAGGACATCACTCCCCTGCCTGGTTAAAGCGGTAATTACGGGTCAGGTTGAACACAGTCCCTGACAGCAACAGCAGGGCGATCAGGTTGGGGAGGGCCATCAGGCCATTAAGGGTGTCAGCCACACCCCAAACCACCCCGCGATCGCCCGCAACTGATCCGATCACAACCACAGCAACCCAGACCAAGCGGAACGGCAGGATCGCCTTTTCACCGAACAAAAATTCGGTGCAGCGCTCGCCATAGAAACTCCAACCCAACACGGTGGTGAAGGCAAAGACCACCAGGCCGGCGGTGACCACCCACCCGCTTCCCATCAAGCCGGTGTTGAACGCGGTGATGGACAGAACAGCTCCAGCCTCGCCATTGGCGTAAACCCCGGTGGTGATGATCACCAGGGCCGTCATGGTGCAGATGATCAGAGTGTCGATAAAGGTGCCAAGCATGGCCACAGTTCCCTGACGGACTGGGTCATTGGTTTTGGCGGCGGCGTGGGCGATTGGGGCGCTGCCTAAGCCAGCTTCATTGGAAAAGATGCCGCGCTTGAAGCCCATCAACACCACTTGGCCAAAGGCGCCGCCCACAGCCGCCTCACCTGAGAAGGCATTGCCGAAGATCGTGGCAAAGGCTTCCGGTACTGAGCCGATGTTGATCAGCAGGATCACAAAGCACGCCAGCAGATACAGCACTGACATCACCGGCACGATCGCCGAGGCAGCTTGAGCAATGCGTTTGATGCCGCCGATGATCACGGCAAACACCACAACACCCAGAACAATTCCGGTCACCAGCCTGGGGATTCCCAGCATGGCCAAGGCGCTGGAGACCTCAAAACACTGAACGCCATTGCCAATGCCAAAGCCGGCCAACATGCCGAACAAGGCAAATAGCACGGCCAGCCACTGCCAGTTGGGACCAAGGCCGTTGCGGATGTAGTACATCGGGCCACCGACATGGTTGCCGAGCCGATCGACTTCGCGGTATCGGACAGCAAGAACGGCTTCGGCGTATTTGGTGGCGATGCCAAAGACGGCGATCACCCACATCCAAAACACAGCACCCGGGCCACCGATCGCGATGGCACCGGCAACACCGGCGATATTGCCGGTGCCGATGGTGGCCGATAGCGATGTCATCAAAGCCTGGAAGGGAGTGATATCTCCTTCTTTCTGATCGCCTTCGCGCTCGAGCAACATGCGAACGCCGTAAGGCAAGCGTTGCAGCGGCATAAAGCGCAAGCCGAGCATCAGCAGGATGCCGGTGAAGGCAATCAGGAGGACCATCGGCCACCCCCAAACGATTCCGTTGATTGGATCGTTAATGCTGCTGATCAATCGCTCCATACCATCCCTCGGCTGTCCGAGGGATGGTGCCACAGGTCACACGTCAGAGCCAGTTTCAGCTCAGTTGGCCTGCAGATCGAGGAAACGAAAGGTTTGCTCGCCAGCTGGGCTGTCTCCGAAGGCGTCGGTGCGGATGACCCGCTCGCTGAGCACCCAGGTCCCCCCTTCGCCCAAGGGGGCAAAGGTGTCGATGAAGTGGTTAAGCCCACCTTTGGCTTCACCGCTGGCCGGATCGGCGTATTGGCTGCTGTAGCGCTTGCTCAGATAGCCGCTGCCGGTATCGGTGACCTCTTCGGTGTGGATAGTCACCACCGTGCCGTGGATGTGGCGGTGCACCATCGTCACCACATCGTCTTTGATGCGGTATTTGTCGCCTGTCCCTTTACCGCCCACCAGCACCTCAAGCCCTTCATCAGTGCTGTCGCCAGCGCTGAACTGGTTTTCTTTATGGGTGACTTCAAAAGGACGTCGGACCCGGTGGATGCAGACCTCCCACAGCTGAGAGGCCACTGCCTTGTGGACGTTTTCGTCGCTGATGCCTTGAATCTCAGCTTTGAGGTCGCTGCCCACGTGGAAGCGTCCTTCCACTTGCTGATCACCCTGGCTCCAAAGGCAACGGCCGCTGTAACCACCGAATCCCGGATCCCAGGTGTAGCGGTTGTTGTAGGCCGCAGCGAAAAGGGATCGAATGTCGGTGCCCGGGGCGATGGGAGTGCTGACGCTCATGGCTGGTGGTGCAGGTCCTGCAAGGCATTGATGGGGAGATCATTCTGACGCTGCAGGCAGCCCACTGCTTCAACGGCAGCGCGGGCGCCAGCCAGGGTGGTGACTGTGGGGACGCGATAGTCGAGTGCTGCCCGACGTAAGTAGCGGTCGTCGTGGGCGGCCTGCCGGCCGATCGGCGTGTTGATGATCATCTGCACCTGATCGGAGCGGATCGCATCTTCAACATTGGGCCTGCCCTCATGCACCTTCAGCACGGTTTTGACCTTGAGGCCGCTCGAACACAGATGCTTGGCTGTGCCTTCGGTGGCAATCAGATCAAATCCCTGCGCTTGCAATTTGCTGGCGACCTCCACAAGGGCTCCTTTGTCGCGGTCATGGGTGGAGAGAAACACGGTCCCAGTGGTTGGCAGCACCTCACCTGCAGCGAGCTCAGCCTTGGCGTAGGCCATGCCGAAGTTGTTGGCAGTTCCCATGACTTCGCCGGTGGAGCGCATCTCTGGCCCCAGCACGGTGTCGGAGCCTGGGAATCGGCGGAAGGGCAGGACAGCTTCTTTGATCGCCTGTAGAGGAGGCTTGGGTTCCTCTTTCAATCCCAGTTGAGCCAAGGTGCGACCTGCCATCAAACGACTGGCCAACTTGGCGAGGGGAACGCCCGTTGCTTTGGCCACAAAGGGCACGGTGCGGGAAGCGCGAGGGTTCGCCTCAATGATGTACACCTGGTCTTCGCGGACAGCGAATTGCAGGTTGATCAAGCCCTGCACATGCAATGAGCGAGCTAGGTCGGCACTCCATTGCCGAATCGTTGCCAAGGCCTCTGGTTTGAGGCTGACGGAAGGTAAACAGCAGGCTGAATCTCCCGAGTGGATACCTGCAGGCTCGATGTGCTCCATCAAGCCGCCGATGATCACCTGGCCCTCGTAATCGCAGAGGGCATCGACGTCGACCTCAGTGGCGTTCTCCAGGTATTGATCAATCAGCACAGGTTGGTCTGGGTC
>MDSW01156848.1_pt1 | contig 21383 bp, 26 predicted proteins | sample 811171 | NCBI WGS metagenome assembly MDSW01 (sample SAMN05326641, study PRJNA326480) | marine metagenome | isolation source: seawater | place: Atlantic Ocean: North West | collected 2012 | reverse complement strand
TAAGTTATTTGAGTTTTCTATAACAAAACTAATTAAATTATTTGAATTTTCTATATCAAAATTAATTAAGTTATTTGAGTTTTCTATAACAAAACTAATTAAATTATTTGAATTTTCTATATCAAAATTAATTAAGTTATTAGAATTTTCTATAACATAATTAATTAAATTATTAGATGTATTATTAACATAACTAATTAAATTATTTGAATTTTCTATATCAAAATTAATTAAGTTATTTGAGTTTTCTATAATATAATTAATTAAAGTATTAGAAGTATCTACAACATAATTAACTAAGTTATTTGAATTATCTAAATCAAAATAGATCAAATTATTAGATGTTTCGTTTATATAATTAACTAAGTTATTTGAATTATCTAAATCAAAATAGATCAAATTATTAGATATTTCATTAATATAATCAATTAAGTTATTTGAACTAGTAGAACTAAAAGTAAAAATATCTTTTACATAATTTGATAAATTTAAAGTATTTGTATTAATAAGAGCAGTATTATCATCAGTTATATTAATCAAATCTTTATAATTTTCATCTAAATTATTTTCAACATTTTTAATATAATTTGATATATTTAATTTAGATGCATTAATTTTCGCATCTAATAATGCTATTTTTGAATTATTATTAATTGTGCGACCACTTATATTGATAATTTCATTTGAAACATTATTTATATAATTTGATGTATCTAATACGTTTGAATAAATTGAGTCAATATAATTAGAAGTATCATTTGTAATATTAAAAATATCCTTAATGTAATTTGATGTGTCAAAAATTTTGCTTAATAATATATTTGATGTATAATTTGTATAATTAGATGATATATTATCAGAATAATTTATTAAATTATTTGATGTTATATCAATAAAATTAGAAATATTATTTGTATAATTAATTAAACTATTAGATGTTTGAAAAATATAATTGCAAGTATCATGTATATTTAAATCAACATAGTTTGATGTATCCACAATATTATTTAAATTTTCTAATATATTTTCTGTATTTTCCGAAATAGAAGTATATATAATAGTATCTATATTATTTCTAAGACTATCTAATTTTGTATCAACACCAAGAATATAATTGCTCGAATCTAAATTAGAAGAAATAATATTTTTATTAAATTGTTCAAGTGTATTTTCAAATAAATCAAATTTATTATTAAAAACCACATTAGAATAATTAAAATTTTCAAATATAATATTTGAACTCGCATCCCAATCTGTTTTTAGTAAAATATAATTATCATAATTTGTTTGTATTGAATCATTTAAATTTCTATTAAGAGTACTAATATCTTTATTTAATACTTTATAATTTGTATTAATTTTATTCAATAATATATTAGATGCTATATCGATATCATTTTGTGATATATTAGGTATTAATTCTATAATTTCATTTTTTAATTTGTTATTTGATCTATCAACAATTGTATTAACTTTATCATCGGTATAGAATAAATTTTTATTTCCTTCTGTTAACTGATCAGTTGAAGTAATATTAATATTATATTCTATATGAAATCCTGTTGTTGTATCTGGATCATAATTATTTACAATAATATTATCAACCGTTAATGTTCCTTTATAAAAACCATTTTCAATACTTTTATTAATTGTTCCCTGTTTTATATTATCAAGTGTAATTACATCATTGTTTTGTTCACGATTAATTAAATAACTATTTAAATCATTATCAAAATATTCTTTTTTATAATATTTATTACTAGTTCCTTCAATAAGTTCATCTGTATTTTTATCCTCTAAATTTATATTATTAATAAATGATCCATCTGCTATAATATTATCCGCATATATTGTTCCCCATTTTTTTTCATCTGATCCAATATTAGTATTATTATTAGAAGGAATAATATTATTATCAAAAATTGCTTCAACTTTAAAAAGAATATTTTGATTATTGAATTTTGCAACAATGTTATTATTATTACCTTCTCTAACACCAATATATGCTTCATGATCATCACTTTCATTGATCACATTTGCACCAAATACTACTGCATTATCTACATTTTTATTATCAATTTCATCATTGCTATCATTTGCTATTAATAATATATATGTTTCTTCATTTGTTGATGAGAAATTAGCAATATTTGAGTTTTGTGCCTTTAAATTTAAATATGGATTATAGGACATTTGTGTCTAACTCTAATAATTTTAGTTATTTTTATTTTAAATTAAAAATATATATAAAAAATAAATTATTATTAATATCAATAATGGAAGAAACAAATAATTTAGATGTTAAAATCACCAAAAAGAATATGATTAAAGTTATTGTTGATACATTTAATAGTAATGTAGATCTAGCAAAAGAAGATTATACTTTAAATGATCTTAAAAATATTTTAACAGATGCTTTCAAATCTGTTAAAGACAAAAAAAAAGAAGCAGCAGTTAAAAAAAATCCAAGTGCGTATAATATTTTTGTTAAACAAGAAATGCAAAAGATTAAATCGGAAAATCCAGACCTGGGAAATAAAGAAATTTTAGCATTAGCAGCTAAAAAATGGCAAGAACAAAAAGCTAAAAAATAAAAATATATAAAATTATTTTTATTTGTTATTATATATGTATAATTATACTATAGTAACAGCATATATTGAAATTCCTAAGAAAAAATTTCCATCATATATATATTATAATTGGATTAATAACTATATGTTGTTAATTAAAGATACACCTTTAATAATTTATACAAATTCTGAACAAATCAAAGAGATTATTTTAAATTTAAGAAAAGATTATTTAAATACAACAAAAATTATTGATGTATCTATTCAAGATCTGTATTGTTATAAATATATAGATTATTTTAATAAAGATTTTGAAAGAGATTTAGAAAGATATCATGATCCATTATTATATTTAATATGGAATAACAAAACAGCATTTATTTATGATGCATATAAGAAAAAATTATTTGATAGTAATTTCTACTTATGGACAGATATTGGTATGATACGAGATGAATTAACCTATAATACTTTAGAAAATATATTTTTAAGTTCTGATATAGATAAAATAGATAAGGATAAAATTTACTTATTAGAAGTAGAAAAATTTAATTTAGATGAATTAAATTATAGATTAGATGAACCATATAAATTTAAAGAGAATAGATGCGGCGGGGGTGTAATACTTTGTAGTAAAAATAATATTGAAGAATGGTTTAATAAATATTATGAAATGTTGGAAAAATTTATTAAATATGATATTTTTGCCGGCAAAGATCAAAATATATTAAACAATTTGTATATTAAAAATAAAGATTTAATTAAATTAGTTGAACCAATTAATACGCCATTCGATAAATGGTTTTATATGTTATATTTTATTAGTATTTAAAAATATTTATAATAAATAGAAATGGCAAAAAAATTTAGTATAAAATCTAAAACATTAGCTCCCATATTATTAGTAGTTTTATTTGTATTATTAGCAATTGTGATATATTATTTAGTTTATAAAAGAAATTGTAATTGTACTGAAAATTTTTCCAACACATTAGTATTAGAAATATATACAGCACCTTGGTGTGGACATTGTAAAAAATTTGAAGAAGGTGATAAAATACAACAAATTAAAAATGAATTAGGTGCAAGTAATGTTAAACATTATCAAGATCAAGATGAAGGTTGTGCTGAAAATATGACCAAACACGATTTAAATGGATTTCCAAGTATAATTTTAACTAGAAATGGTGTAAAAGAACAAACATATTCGAGTGAAAGAACAGTAGAAGGAGTTTGTAATTTTTATAGACAATATTCTTAATTTAATTTATTTTTTTTATAATAAATGAAGAAAAATATATTAGTTATTTTTATATCAATTGCTATTATTATTATTTTAATTGGTTATTTAAAATAATTGGGAATTTATTGAAGATATAATTATGAATAGTTTAGAAATAGTATTTGCTTTAATCATAAAAAATTTATTTAAATAGATAAATTATTATTAGTATAATGATTTATATAAGTTTTGATATTGGTATTAAAAATTTAGCTTTATGTATTTTAGAAAATAAAGACAATGATATAAATATAATTGATTGGCGCGTAATAACATTAGCTGATAAGAAAAAAGATGTTAATGGATTAAATTTAATTTCAGAAATATTATTTTATGAACTTGATAATATTATTGGTTGTATTGAAGAATTAAAATATGAAACAATTGATTATGTAATTATTGAAAATCAACCATCAAATCTAAATGGTATTATGAAAAGTATTCAATTATTAATATTTTCTTATTTTAGTTTATTAAAACATTGGGATAAATTTATAGGCCAAGTTTTATTGATAAATGCATCATTAAAATTACAATATCATTCTTATAAACCTGAACCATTAATTAAAATAGATCCTAATAGAACAAAAAAGGAGCAAAAAAGAGATAAATATAGAAATAATAAAAATGATGGGATAGAAATAACCAAATACTATATTAAAGATAATGAAATTTTAAATGATTATTTTACAAAACATAAAAAGAAAGATGATTTGGCAGATACATTATTACAAACTGTTTCGTATATAAAAAAACATAATAGTAATAGTAATATAGAAAGGGTTAATATAGCAGATAAAAATTTACTTGAATTATAAAAATAGTACATTTCTTTATTTTTTTATAAATTTTAAAAAGCTTTTTAAAAATTTTAATAATTTTAAGAAATGTACTATTTTTGATTTCAAGCTAAAAAAGGCCATTTTTAACAATTTTTTAATGATTTTCGGTAATATGTTTATTATGATAAATGATAATTAAAATTTAAGCTAAAAATATCAAAAAAAACTTTTAAAAAAATCTGAAAAAAAATTTAGGAAAAAATTTTGCCGTGAGTAAATTACTCATTTTTTCAAAAATCTGATAATGATTTTTGTATATAAAAATAAAATGTCTTACTTATTATAGTAATGACTCAAAATTACTCAAAAAATATCTATAATTGTTGCTTGTGTAATTATGTTTCTAATAGGAAATATAACCTAAATAGACACCATATTAGTAAACATAATAATATAAATGTTGAAAATATAGATACTTTGAAAAATGAAAAAAAAGTCAGCCCAAATGAAAAAAAAGTCAGCCCAAATGAAAAAAAAGTCAGCCCATGTGAAAAAAAAGTCAGCCCATGTGAAAATATCGATAATATTTGTATAAAATGCAATAAGTTTTATAAAACTAAGAAAAGTTTATTAGAACATGAAAAAAAATGTAAAGGTATAGATGAATTAACTTGTCCAAGATGTATGACTAATTTTACAACAAAACAAGCAAAATCAAAACATATTAAAAGAAATAATTGTAAACCAAGAAGTATTATATATGCTAAAACACCAAATTATGAAAATATAGAAAGACAAAATATTAATACTTTTAATAATATTGAAAACCAAACTAATAATTATATTACAAATTATAATAATATATATATTAATAATTATGGAAATGAAAGACAAGATTATTTAAGTTTTGATAAAATGTTAGAAATTTTTAAAAAGGTGTATGATATACCTAGACTTTTAACAGAAGAAATACATTTTAATAAAGAATTTCCCGAGAATAATAATATTCAATATAAAAATGATTCTAATGCATTAATCAAAAAAGATGATGAATTTATATTAAAAGATTTAAATATTTTAGCAGAGGAATTAGTTAAGGAAAAAACAGTTCAAATGCAAAAGTTTGCTTTAGAAAATAAAAATAATATATGTACAAATATAGAAACACAAAAATATCAAGATATTGTAGATTTATTACTACATTTTATACTATTAAAAGAACCACAAGAACATTATAAAAAACAAATTAAAAATATTAGAGATCTAATTAAGAATAATAATTAGAGATTATTTTAATCTAGCAGCATAAAACGGATACTCTTTATTATAAGGATATGTTTCATCTTTTAAAATAATTGTTGCATTATTATATTTATAAAATACACTTGATATACTTTGATCGTGTCTATTATCTTTGAAATTTTTATTTTTTTGTATTTTATTATAAGTATCAGTAATTAATAAATTATTATTATCTATAATATTATATAATTCATTAATTAAGTTTAAAGAATTATCTGTTTTTTTGAAAATACGTATAGTACCAATAAGTTGTTTGGAATTGTATACATTGTTTGAATCTGATATATTAAATATCTTAAATATTTCATCAATAGTCCAATTATTTTCTATGTGATTTAATTCAAAAGATAAAATATCTTTATTGCTTTTATTGATTAGTTCTATATATTCAAAAAATCTACTTTTAGCATTTTTATTAATTGAACATCCACAATCTAAATATAATAGTATATCATTATCGCTAATTTCATTTAATCTTTTTCTAATAAAATAATTTTTCCATATCCAGTATCCATACCCTTTTTCATAATTAAAAATATTTTTATGTTTATTTTTAAATTGAAAATCAATATCTTCTGGTTTATATATTGTAATACTATTAAACAATTTAGAATCGTTAGCTTCATTATATAATCTTTTTATTGAATTTTTATATTTATCGCACCCAAATGATATTAAATGAATATTATTCATATTAATAATTATTAAATAATACTTTATATATGTTTTTGCAAATAATAAATAGTATCTCTGTTAAATTTAGTAAAATTATTACTAATTAATAAATCTGTTATTTTTTTCCAAAAAATATCTTTAGAAGCTGAATTATTTACTTTATTTATTTTTTTTATTTTTTTGTATTTCCATTTATAGATCTGTTCTAATTTTTTATCAGATGTATTGGTATTAATTGATTCTTTAAATATTTTATTATTATTTATTAAATTTGTTATAAAATAATTTAGATCATTATATTTGTAATAATCTAAATTTATACAATCCCACATATCAAAAAATAGTACATAATCATATGTTTTACATAACAAAAAATTACTATTATAATCTAAAAAAGTATTATTATTGTCAATAATAATAATATTATCTTTGTAATTGAAATTTTTATCCTTAATAACCTTACTTATTTTTGGTATAATTTTAGTTATTGATTTTTTATATTCACCATTACTACTTAAAATACAATCATCTCTTGTAAAAAATGGTCTATTAAATTTAATATTATTACCCTTTTCAATATATTCAATTTCTTTTTTTGCCCATAATGCATCAGAAGCAGTATAAATAAAAATATAAGATTCGGGATAATATTTCTTTATTTTGTTATAAAAATAATTGAAAAAAGGTCTTATTAATCTTGAATTATTTTTATAAGATGATATCATATTATTATTATTAATAATTTTAATACTATTTTTCTTTTGTAAATTTTGCAAATTATATAAATCTGCCTGATATGAACAATTACCTATAATAGTGCCATCTAAATCTAATATGAATATTTTTTTATTATTCATAATATTTAATTCTATACTAATAATAGATTTATAAAAAAATGTCAATATTAGTGCATTTACTATTAGTATTTTTAGTAATATTTTTTACAATAATTTATCCAATTGTATTTATTAAAAGTAAGATTAACTTATTTGTTAAAATATTAAATTTAATAATATTATTTGTTATTATCAATTTAATGTTTACAATAGTTAATAAAAATTTAAAAATTTATAAAAGAAAAATATGTGAATTAATGAATAATGATAATACTTATAATATAATTAAAAATGATTATTATTTTTAAAAATTATATAAAGATTAATATTTAATAATAAATAGGTGCTCTCATAGCTCAGTCGGTAGAGCGCAAGGCTTTTAACCTTGTGGTCGTGGGTTCGAGCCCCACTGAGAGTACTAACAATTTTTTTTAAAAGTATATAAAGATTAAAATATATATATATATGGGAAGTAATCCCCGCCCTCATAGCTCAGTTGGTTAGAGCGAACGGCTGTTAACCGTTAGGTCACAGGTTCGAACCCTGTTGGGGGCGTAAATTATTTTTACTTAAATAACTAAAATTATTTTTAATTTACTTTAAATATAAAAAAAATGATTTTTAAATTTTAAAAACAAATTATCTTAAAAGAATGGACTATTCAAAGTTTGCACAAGTTTTTGATAATTCTAATAAGCAAATTCAGGCTTACAAATATAATTTGGAGTTGGAAGAAAATACTAAAAAACATTTTCAAAAATGTTTTGATAACTGGACTACAGTATCCGATGAAGATATTATGGTATGTAAGGAAATGATTGCCAAGCTGACTGATAATAATATTAATATTAGGGGATCAACTACAAATGATACAATTTCACTAAATAATGATAATCATAGTATTCATTATTATGTAAGATTTAATAAAAATAATGTTGAATTATGGTATATTAAAGGTGTTTATCAAGAACATTTTAATGATTCATTTGATATTCTATTGATGATGCTTTCTTATTAATATTTTTTATATTTTTATTTAAAGATTTATTAATATATATTATATAGGATATATAAATTCTATATATCTTGCTCTTTTAGCACAGTTGGTAGTGCGTGGCTCTGATAAGGCCAAGGTCATCGGTTCGAGCCCGGTAAAGAGCATTTTTTTTTATTTAATTAAATAATATTAGTTATATCTTTATGATAAATTTCGTTTATTGGACCAAGTTTATCAAAATTAAAATCTTTTTTTTGTTTTTCTGAAAACCAATCTTTTGGAGCAATAATTATTTTTTTTGTATCATAATAACTTATATATGATGCCATAAGACTAAAAGTCGAATTTGCTATAATATTATGTTTAAATAAACTTAGCAAAATAAATTCTATTTCAACACAATTAATATCTACAAAATATAAATTTGTATTATTTGAAAACAATTCACTTTTTATATTATTTTTACACCATTCTATATCATCAGAAAAAATAACTACATTATTTTTATCTGCTATATTGTAAGCTTTTATATAATAATCTAAATTTAAATTATTATGTTCATTATTTGGTGTTAAAATATAATCTGTTCTTCTAAAATGCATTGATACCATATCATCATCTATACATTCAGTATTATTAATTTTTGTAAAATAATTTTTAATTGTATTATATAAGTTATATGCAATATACATATAATTTTCAGATGAATAAACTAGATGTCTTAAAAAATTTCTAGAATTAAATTTATCATCAAAATATTCAAATGATTGAAAATATCCTACTAATTCATAGTTATGATCGTTTTCTAAACTAAATTCAATACTTCTATGATTATAATGTTCATAAATTTGTCTAAATTTAATATTTTTGTAATCTGTTTCTGATAATACATTTAATTTATTTGAAAATAAATCTTTCCAGAAACTTTTACGTGTTAAATTATAGTTGTTAAAAAGTTTATCTGACGTTTTAAAAACTAACTTTTTATTATGTTTTAGAGAATTAACATAAGCTGTTACAATTTGAAATAATTGATTACCCAATCCACCACATATTTGTACCGATAAATATTTTTCTTTATTATTATTGAAATTAAAATCAAAACAGGTAAATTCTGACATTAAATATATAAATAACTTAAATTTTTATATAAATATGATTTTTATTTAAACATAATAAATTAAAAGAATATAGAAATGAATTTTAGAGATAATTCACGTGATGAAATATTCAATCTAAATAAAAGCAATTTTAATAGTAACCCATCATCATTAAGAGCAGGAGATGATATGATTTTTAACAAAAAAAAAATAAGTCAAGACATTGTTTCTTCATCATCAGCTTCCTCTAGTAGTTCTGTATCGTCATTAAGTGATAGTTCTTCAAATTCGTCTAGAAGTTCAAGACCAAAGAAAAAAAAAACACATTATCAATCATCTGATGATGGTTCATCTTCAGCAGGTGGAAGTACTGCATCGGGTTCATCAGAAGATTCTTCTTCGGTAGCAAATAGTGATATAAGTACGCCAATCAAAAGAAAAAAAGATAGTGTAATGGTTGATAATTTAAGAGAAAAAAAAGAAATTATATATCAATTAGAAAGATTAGAAGCAAGAGGTTATAAAATTCCATTTAAATTTAATTTAAATTCAGATCTTGAAGAGATGCGTCTTGAATATAATAAAATGTTAAAAGAAAAAGAAATTGATAGCAGTATTCGTTTTCAAAGAAAAATGTTAATGGCATTTGTAACGGGTTCCGAATATCTTAATAATAGATATGATCCTTTTGCAATACAATTAGATGGATGGTCTGAACAAGTACATGATAATATAAATGATTATGATGATATATTTGAAGAATTACACGAAAAGTATAAATCAACAGGTAAAAAAATGGCACCCGAATTAAGATTATTTATTAGTTTGTCGGGTAGTGCATTTATGTTTCATTTAACAAATAGAATGTTTAAAGAACAACCCTTGCCAAATGTTGAAAATGTCTTAAAATCAAATCCAGAATTAATGAAAGAATTTCAAAAAGCCGCAGCAAAAGAGTATGTAATGCCAAGTCAAAGTATGAATAATCAGCAAAAAAATCAAAATAATAATGTAAATGGTCCGGGAATTTTTGGAATGGTAAGTGGATTATTTAACAATATAGGAAATGGTTCAATGAGAAATAATATTAGTAAAAATAATGATATGGACAATGATTCAATAAGTGAAATTGATTCTATAATTGATGATGTACATAAAAATATATCTATAAATAATTTTAATTCTAATTCGAATAATATAGAAACTTTATCTGTTAGCGATGAAGAAATAACATCAATAATTGAAGATAATGCTGATATTAAAATTTTAAATAAAAACAAAAATAATAACAAAAGAAGATCATTAAATATTTAATTTATTTTTTAGAAAGTTTTTTAACACCTTTTAAACTTTTTCTAGCAATTGATTTAACACCTTTAAAGACACCAACAGCATTTTTAGGAGCTTCTTTAATACCTTTTACGGGATTTTTTAAATTAGATTCAATTTTAGAACTAACAGAGCCTATATTATCAAAAAATATAGTAATAGTCGATAATATTATAGGTATTATAATTACAGTTAATATTACTAATACTAATAATATCATTTCAATTGTTGCCCCGGCAAATATTAATTCTCTTCTAATATCTTCAGAACATTTGCATTTTTCTGTAATTAATAATCTAGTATAAGTCATTGTCATCCATAAATATAAACCAAATACTAAATAAAACACAACAATAACAAATGTGTATAATGTTGTTATTTTAGATCCAAATATATCAGCTAAGATAGTTCCCGGAGGTACTATCATAACAAATAATATAAATCCTAATGCAAAAATACTAAATTGTTTAATAAATTTAACATAAGGATATTTTACATCACATTCAACCATACATCCAGATTTTTCTAGTTTTTGGATATATGTGTATACCGAAATTAATAAAATAAACATAAATAAATGTATAATGAAATTTCCAATGTATCCGGGTGTTAACATATTTTTCATTTATAACTATATCTATACTTATATAGGAAAAAAAGTTTTTTAATTTTCTAAAATATTTAATATTAAAAATTTTGTGGAATTATCAATAGTATCTAAATTTATATTTTTAAGATTGTCTATTATTTTTTGATTTTTCTTATATTTTAATATAATATTCATTAATTCTAATAAATAATCTAATATATATTTTTTTTCTATATTATTCATATAATTATCAAAAGAATCATAAATATCAATTAATAATTTATTAATAATTGTATCTTCAAATTCATTAAATATTATTTTACAATATATTTTAATAACATTTATATGTTTATTTTTCCATTTTACATAATCACAATAATCATTATAGTATTTATCATCTAAAATATTATTATTTAATATAAAATCATATGGAAACCATAATTTTTCTTCATAAAATTTTGTAATATAATCAAAAAAAATATTTTTATCATAATTAATAAAAATTTTAATTATATTTTCATAAATATTATCGTTATTTTTTCCAATATAAACCAATAATATGTTATATAATTCTTCTAGTATAAGTTTATCATCTTTTACACTATCTATTAATTTCTCAATATTTTCTAGTATACTTTCCTTATTATTATTAGTTATTTTATTTAAATAACTAATCATATTTTTTTTTACAACATTATTATCGGATAATGATGTAAAAGTATATATTCTAGTTTTATTAGTATTAATATTATTATTTGTAAATTTTTTTAATTTTTTCTTTTCCCAAATACTTTTTGCATCATATCTATAAGTAAAACAACTATAAGTTTTAATTAATTCACAATATTTTTTTTTTATATTTTCTGGTATATTATTATCATATTCATTTAATTTATTTTTAAATTCTTTTAAATCAATTTTAATTATATCTTCTTCTAATTCATTAGCATTCATATATAATAATTATTTACTATATTTTTATATAAGAATATTATATTATTATATTATATTATTTAATTTATGAAATTATTAAATTTTTTAAATTTATTAGATGATTATTATAGTAATTATAACATAGAAAGATCAATTATTGTTGTTCCAAATGATAATAGTTTATATAAAATAAATGAAAAATTAAATAAAAAAGACTATTCAATTTTAGAAATAAATAATAAAAATATTGATAATGCTAATTATTGTTCTTTAAATTACAGAATAATTTTAATAAAATATAAATATATTCATAAAATTATTGATATATTATTTAACTTAAATTTATTAAGATGTTTCAATTTAATTTTATTTTATAATATCAATAATACTCTTAAAAATTATACATATAATTATATTAAAATAATATCTTCTATTTAAAATATAGAGATAATGGCTAAAAAAAACAATAATAATAATTTAATAATTGGATTATTTATATTTTTTATTATTGTTTTATTATTTATTATATTTAATCGTACTAATAGTGATACTAAAACAAATAATAATTATGTTATTGAATATTATTCAATGAACGGATGTACGCATTGTGAGCACTTTGAAAAAGAATGGAAACAAATTGAAAAGTTTTTACCATATAATACAAAAAAATATAGTGAAAATATGAAAGATTATAATAATAGAATTGAAAAATTTAATATAGAAGGATTTCCACATATACAATTAACAAAAAATAATATGATAGTTGTAGAATTTAGAGGCATAAGAGTATTAGATGAAATTTTAAAATGGTATAAAAATAATAGTAGTTAAATATAAATAAATGGAAATCAAAGAAGAATTCGATAGTCAAAATGCTACATATATAATTTTATCAAAATCTAAATGTAAATATTGTGATTTAAGTAAAGATTTATTAAAAGAAAAACAGTTAGAATTTTCAACAATTGATTGTGATAAATATCTAAAAACACAACGTGATAAAAATAAGTTTTTAGAAGATATGTGTGATATTATTGAACACGAATATATGATGTTTCCAATGATTTTTAAGGATAAAAAGTTTGTAGGAGGTTTTAATGAACTAAATGAATCGCTTAAAAATTAATTTTTTTTTTATATATTTATTTATTAATAAATATGCCTCCGCAAATATCTCTTAGTAATTTATATGAAATTAAAAATAAAAGAGATAATTATAAAAATAAAACTTTTGATGAAATAATAAAAAAATGTCACGAAAAAATTAAATCAATTGCTCATCAAGGTGGTATGAATACTTTTTTCGAAGTACCATTTGTTGTTATTGGAAAACCATTATATAAAATTAATGATTGTATAGAATATGTTATAAATGCTTTGCAAAAAAATGGTTTACTTGTTAGGTTAATTGAAAAAAATATGATTTATATATCTTGGAATCCTGTTGATATTAATAAAAGAAAATTAATTAAATAAAAAATGAATATTTAATATATAATAAATATAATATTATGATTAATGTATATACAGATGGTGCTTGTATTAATAATGGTTTACCAGATGCTATAAGTGGATATGGTGTATATTTTAGTGAAAATGATCCAAGAAATGAATCGAAAAAAGTGGAAGGAAAAAAACATACAAATAATATAGCAGAATTAACTGGATTTATAAGGGCATTAGAAATATTAAATGAAGAAATAATAAAAGGTACCCATATAAATGTATATACTGATTCGGAATATGTAATTAAATGTGCTAGCAATTATGGTGAAAAATTGGAAAGAAATAATTGGAAAACTAGTAATAATAAAGATCCACCGAATGTAGAATTAGTTAAAAAAGCACATAATTTATTTAAAAATTTATTTAATGTTAGATTAATACATATTAATTCGCATACTAATAAACAGGATATTCATTCAATTGGAAATGAAATGGCAGATAAACTAGCAAATCAAGCAATTGGTATAGATTGTTGTCCTTACAATGATAAAAAAAAATTTATTAATATATCTTTTGGCAATAAGGATATGGCTAAAGAATTAGGTGCTAAGTGGGATAAAAATAAAAAATCTTGGTATTATGATGATAAAATATCAGAAGAAAATATAAATAAATTAAAAGATTTAGAATCTAATAATAGCAATGGTATCCGAAGTGATGTATCAAATGAAAAAAAAAATTATATTAAGATATCATTTGCGAAAAAAAATTTAGCAAAATCTTATGGAGCAAAATGGGATCCTATAACAAAATCTTGGTATTATTTAGATAATTTAGATAGTGAAAAAATTACTAAGTTAAAAGAATTACAAAATTAAGGAGTTGTTTCTATTAAATTTTGTAAATCATAGTTTTCTTTTTCTAAATTAAAATTTTTATTTTCTAATTCTATATTTTCAATCTCTAATCTAATTATTTTTGTTTCTAAATTTAAATAATCATCTTGTAAATTATTAATTTTTTGTTGTAATAATTGATTATCTATTAATAAGTTTAAAATTTCTTTATAGTTTTTAATTGCATCTATATATTTATCAAATGTATTATCCATATACATAATAATATATTATTTTTTTGGATAAGGATATTGTACTGATCTTACATTCAATCCAAATTCTAATTGCTCATTAATTTTATTTAATGCATTAGTAATTTTTGTTAATTGAATAACAATATCTTCATTATCACTAAAATGCTCAATATTATTTTTCCTTATTAAATAAGCCGAATATAATATAACAATTAATAATACTAATATTATTAAATAAGTATATAGTAAAGATTTTTTACTTTTCATTTATTTAATATCTAATATTTTTATTTAAAAAATGATTTATTAATTAAATAACAATAAAATTAAATGTCTAAAAATGAATTAGGTCAGTTTTATACAACTAATTATGAATATATATTATCAAATATGTTTATTCCAGAAAATATAAAAACTATTATAGAACCATTTGCTGGTAAGGGAAATTTATTAGATTTTATTGATAATAAGGAAAGATATGATATTGAATTATATGATATTGATCCTAAATGTGAAAATACAATTAAAAAAGATACTTTAAAATATCCACCATCTTATAAAGATAAATTTGTATTAACAAACCCGCCTTATCTTGCGCGCAATAAAAGTAAAAATAAAGAATTATATGACATATATAATACAAATGATTTATATAAATGTTTTATTATTAATTTAATTAATGATGAATGTTTAGGTGGTATAATTATTATTCCTCTTAACTTTATATCATCAGTTAGAAAATCAGATATTGAATTGCGAAAAAATTTTATAGATAAATATTCTATTAAGATTATAAATATATTTGAAGAACAAGTATTTGATGATACAACGTATACAATATGTGCATTATATTTTACAAAAAAAGAACTTAATAATTTAACAACTATTAATATTTATCCAAATTTTAAATCATTCAATATTAGATTTACAGATTATAATAACTATACAATTGGTGGTGAAATATATAATTTGCCAATAAACAAAGAGTATGTAATAAGTAGAGCAACTAAAAAAAATAAAAATAATATTACAAATATATTATTAAAATGTATAGACGATAATGAAAATAGTAAATTAGGATTTAAATTAGTTGAAGATGAAAAATTATTTATTGATAATACACCTAATCTATCGGCAAGAAGTTATGCTACACTATGTATAAATAAAAAACTAACACTAAATGAACAAAAAATATTAGTTGAAAAAATGAATAATTATATAAATAATTTAAGAGAAAAATATAATTCATTATTTTTAACAAATTACAGAGAAAGCAATACAATAGCGAGAAAAAGAATTTCATTTGATTTAGCATTTAATATTTGCAATTATATACTTTGTGATAATTTTGAATAATTTTCAATCATATAAAGTTGAAAATTATAATGATCTATAAATAATATATTATTTATATCTAAATAATTGTTTTTTAAAATTGAAAACTCTTTTGTTAAATTTGTTTCAATTAATGCAATTAATATTTCATCTGATTTATTTTTATGTTCTTTCCACCAATCTGCAATTTTATAAATTTCTGCAAATACATTATCCTGATGGCCACCATTATCATAAACAATTTTTTGTGTTATATAACCTGATATTTGTCCTGAAAATTTACTATCAAATGATTTTAAACATTTATCAATTTTTATATTATTTTTTTTCATTTCATTTTTAGAAATAATTTTGCCATCTTTTGTTGGTCTAATTTCATTATTCTTTAATTTAACTATATTAATATTGCATTTATCTCCAATATATTTACAAATATTAATTTGTTTTTTTTCATCAATAGCACCTTGTTTAGTAGCACATTTTGCAATTAGCTTAGATGATAATATACATAAATAATCATTATTAGTATTATTACAAGCATCTATAAATTCATTAACTAAATTTAATTTTAGATCTATTATAATTTTGTTTAAAGCTTTCTTATTTATATTTTTATAAAGTAATGATTTATTACTTGTTTTAATAGAATCATAAACAATTTTTTCATTATTAATTTGTCTATCAATTCTATCTTGTTTAAAATCAGCTTTAATTGCATCTGTAATAGATAGCATAATTATATTATTTTATTATGATTATTGATCATTTTTTTTTATGCTTAGTTATTTAACATTTTTTTTATATATTCAATATTAATTCGTGGTAGTATAGGTGAACATTCCCATAAATGTGTTTTTAAATATGTTATAATTTTGTATTTTTCAGGAAATATATGATATAATCCGTGATCAATAGATTCTGTATATTTAATTAATTTTTGATTCATTAAATTTGCACTAGTTTTTGGAAGAACTATCAATAATTGAATATCATTTGATATAAATTCACCATTTTGTTTTATTTCTGGAACTGAATTACCAATAGAATGATTTGTAATATCTTTTAATGTTGGAGGATATTCGTATGGATAATACCATTCGTGATCAATAATACCAAATTTATAATAATTAAATGTCCAATAAATACCTTTAATATAATTTTCACAGGCATTGAAAATAATAGATGAATTTACTAATATATTTGTATTAAACATATATTTATAATAAATATGTTTCCAATTTTTAAAGTTAGAATATATTTCTTTAGCAATTGGATCCTTATTTTTAATAGCATAATAATCACTATTTGTTTTAGATCTATCTTCGTTTTTATTTAAATAAATTTCAGTTAATTTATATAAATCTGTATCTTCTGTATTAGCTAATTGTGAAAATATATCTGTTAAACATTTATGATTTATTTTATCTTCAATAACAAGAAAATCATTTGCATTAATAGAATTTTTTGTATAATTTAATATTAATTCTAAACCATTATTTTTCAAATTTAATGTTAATAAATGTGGAATGAAATCATTTCCTAATAAAGAACACATTACACAATAATTATCAATAAGATTATTAGATTTATCAGAAAATATATTATCATATTCTTCTAACTTTTCTAGATTCCATTTACTAATTAATTCGGAAATAATTGCTTTTCGTAAATTATTAATATTAAGATAATTGTAAACTATATTATTATTTTTTTCGGTTGTTTCTCTCATTAAATAAATATTATTTTTATGAGACATTAATGATAATATAATTAAGTCCGCATCTAAACCATTAACAACAATATTATTATCATAATCAGAATTTTTTATAATATTTAATATTTTATGTTCACCTTCTCCAACTTCATTACTACCACTATAATATATAATTGTATTAGTATTAGAATGATATCTAACTTTATCAGTCATATAATTATTTAGTTTTTTCATAAAATTTGTCCCCGGTGTAATAGCATTACTATCCCAATTATTATTTTCATTATCTAATTTTTTTCTTAAAGTTGATAAATATCTTCTTTTTCTTTGTTGAATAACTTTGGCCAATGGCGCAATACCATCTGTGCATATATGTAATTTTTTCGGATTATATAGCTTGATATATTCTAATACTTTATTCCATAAAGCATTAAATATTAATTCATCATTTTGATACTTCGATGATACAGGATGAATAATACCATTAAAATCTAAAAATAAGAAATCAATAGGAATATTATCAATTGAATTAATTAAAATTGATTTATAAGTTTTAGTTAATGTATAAAAATAATAAGGAATTCCCATAATAATTATTAATAATATATATTTATATATTTTAATCAATTTTTTATTTTTCTTGTGTTTTAATTAGATAGAAAGTAATTATATTTATAAATGGCTGGTACAATGAAAACTATAATGAATGCAATTATAGGTAGTGATCAATCTAAATATGCTGCAATCGCTATTTTAATAACAGTAACAATATTATGTTTAGCTATATTATTTATGGAATCTGATATATCTATTGGTAAAAGATTTATGGGTGTATTATTTGTCATATTAATGGCATTACCTGGAACTGTTTTATCACTTGTTGAATTAACGTGTATAGTAACTGGTGGTAGATATGATAGCAAAAGATGGTGGTGTTCTATATTAGCCTGGGTAATTGCTGTAATTGTAATAATATATTGCGCAACTATTATAATAGCAATTATTAATTCTTTAATGACTTATAAAGAGGCATCTGTAAAAGTAGAAGAACACGATTTTAATAAAAAAGCAACTGAAAAAGAAGCAAATGTTATCGCTGAAAATATATTAAATGAAAATAAATCAAGCGATGCTGCTATGGTTGAAAAAGAATTAAACAATGCAATTAAAAAACAAGAATTAAAAGAAAAGGTTAAAATTATGGAACAACCTGTTGATCCTTTAAAACCCGTTCAACCTGTACAACCTGTACAACCTGTACAACCTGTACAACCTGTAAAACCTGTACAAGTTGTACAACCTGTAAAACCCCCAATGCAACGACCAATGCAAGAACAAATGATGGATGGTTTTAATCAAGGTTCATTTGCTGGAACAGAGGCTACTAGTTATAATTTATTAGAACAATTTAAAAATAAAGAAAAATTTGGTTCTTGCAGTGGTAGAGACAAAATGATAGAAGGTTTCGGTAATTGTAAAGATGAAATGTTCAAAAACAAAATGAAAAAATAAATTATTTTTAGAAAGTTTTATATCTTCTTATTGCATTTAATAAATCAACTTTATGCAATAAATGAGTTATTAAATAATTAATCGGCCATAAAAATGCAAAAAATGCAAATACAAATTTAGAAAAGTTATCCCATTCAATTAAAGAATTTGATGTCCAGCTATAATAAACTGCTAGTATAGAAAATGGCAACATAAATATAAATAATATAAATAATACCCATAATTGTAATGCATTATCCTCCTCTTTGTTTTTATCAGTTTTAAAAGATTCTTTTTTTACTTTATCATATTTTGATAACTTAAGATTTTTATACAAATCACCTAAACCTTTTATTGCTAAGATTTCTAACATAAATTCTCTAATATATAATAATAAATTTTTTAAGGTTTAAGAAATTATTACATAGATATAATCAAATGAAAAAAAAAGAAAAAAATGAATCTACAGGTTATATAAGACCACAAACTTGTAGAAATTGTGGAATAAATGGTCATTTATACAAAGATTGTATCCATCCAATAATGAGTTATGGTATAATATGTTACAAAAATGATAATAATACTATAAAATATTTAATGATTCAAAGAAAAGATAGTTTATCTTTTATGGAATTTATAAGAGGAAAATATAATATATCAAATCAGGAATATCTTTTAGAATTATTTAGTTATATGACAAATGATGAAAAAAAATTACTGCTAAATAATGATTTTGATACAATATGGAATTATGCTTGGTCTCAACCAAGTAATGCAAATATAAAAAATACAAGTGAATATTTAGAATCTAAAAGAAAATTTAATTATCTGGCAAGTGATAAAAATTTAGAATATTTAATTATAAATAGTTGTAATAATTTATATGAACAAGAATGGGGATTTCCAAAAGGTAGAAGAAAGTTGAAAGAAAGTAATAAAGATTGTGCAGTAAGAGAATTTTGTGAAGAAACTAGATTAACAAAAAATGATATAGATTTAAAAAATAATCTAAATAATTTTGAAGAAATTTTTTATGGCACAAACAATATACTATATAGACATGTATATTATGTTGGTAAGATTAATAAAAGTGTTAAATTAGAATTAGATAATAGTTGTTTAGAACAAGTAAGGGAAATTAGAGCATTGGAATGGTTTACATATGATGAAGTATTATTAAAAATAAGAGATAAAAATATAGAAAGAATTGAAATATTTAAATTAACAGATAAACTTATTAAAAAAGAAGAAAATATATTATAAAAAATAATTATAATTTATAGAGATAATGAGTAGTTATAAATTTAGTAAAGAAGATTGTAAAAAATGGACTGATAGTACAAATAAGTTTATAAATCCTCAAACTGGTAGAAAATTAAAAGAAGATAGTGTTGTATTAAAACAATTAAAAAAACAATGTGAAAAATATAAAGATTCTGATATTAAAGATACTAAATCGCCAGAAATAAAGAAAAAATCTCCTAAAAAAGATAAAGTTATTGTTAAATCAATATTAGAAGAAAGATTATCAAAAGACGAGTGTTTGAAATGGCAAAATGATAAAACTAGAAATCCAAGAACAAATATTTTAATAGAAAAAAATGGAAAATTATATAATAAAATTGAAGAACAATGTAAAATATTTTTAGAAGAAAAAAAAGAACCAAAAAAGAGTAAAGAATCAAATAATGATAAAATAAAGGAATATAAAAGAATTCTTAGAGAAGAAATATTAACTGATGATGAGGAAAGAGATTTAAAACTAAAAATTAAAAAATTAGAAGAGGAAGAAAAAATAAAAGACAAAGAAAAAGAAAAAGAAGATAGAAAAGAAAAGGAAAAAGAAAAGGAAAAAGAAAAGGAAAAAGAAAAGGAAAAAGAAAAGGAAAAAGAAAAGGAAAAAGAAAAG
>MDSW01185973.1_pt1 | contig 21403 bp, 24 predicted proteins | sample 811171 | NCBI WGS metagenome assembly MDSW01 (sample SAMN05326641, study PRJNA326480) | marine metagenome | isolation source: seawater | place: Atlantic Ocean: North West | collected 2012 | reverse complement strand
TACAATAGCCTCTCCAATGTTTTAGAAGAAGCAAGAGTTGATAAAGATGTCCGAAAAACTTTAGCAAACCCTTATGGTCTGAATCCTGAAGGAAAACAATTTGGACCTGATAAGCCTGATCTTAGAAAAGTAATTTTTGACAAAGTATCTAAGTCTTGGATAGGTCCTTTTGTAATGGCTGGGATTAACACAAAAATTGTGAGGAGAAGTCATGCATTAATTGATTTCAAATACGGATCAGACTTTTCTTATGATGAAGCAACAATTGCAGGTAAAGGAATTTCTGGAAAAATAAAAGGTTACATGAGCCTAATTCCGATCTTTCTGGCAACAAGAAAAAAAGGTAGCTTGTTAAAAAACATTGTTGATTTTATATTACCAAAGTCAGGTGAAGGACCCTCCGAGAAAACAAGAATTAACGGATACTATAATCTTAGATTTTATCTAACAACGGATGATACAATATATGTCAGTAAAGTAATTGGAGATATGGATCCTGGATATGGTTCAACTTCTAAAATGTTAGCTGAAAGTGCAGTGTGTTTAGCTTTAGATAAACTTCCTGAAACATATGGAATATTGACACCTTCAGTAGCATTGGGTAATTCACTTTTAAAAAGACTACAAGAAAATGCGGGTTTAACTTTTGTTTTTGATTAACTACCAATCCTAAAATTAGCCTTAACTAAAAAAGTATTTTTGGGTTTAGAGTGTCTAATATTTTATAATTATTAAAAAAATTAAACTTTAGTTAAAAGAAAATACAGTTTTGGATTTAATGGAAAATTTCTTTTGTTCGTAAATAAATTAAAATTTTAAGTGTCTTACAGTATCAGTATTATCATACTTAATAATTTCCCTTAATGATGCAATTCCTAGCTCTAAATGATTTTTATCATATAGCTTAGAGTTCTTATCATCTCCTTTATTTGTTTTTATTCCGTCAGGAATCATAGGTTGATCTGTTACAAGAAGTAGTGCGCCAGTAGGAATTCTATTATGAAATCCAACTGAAAATAAAGTTGCTGTTTCCATATCAATAGAATAAGCTCTAACTTTTTTAAGATATTTTTTAAATTTGACATCAAACTCCCAAACCCTTCTATTAGTTGTAAAAATAGTACCAGTCCAGTAGTCGGTTTTATTGTACTTCAAGGCTGAAGAAATTGCTCTTTGTAAAGAAAAAGAAGGCATTGCTGGCACTTCAATAGGGAAATAATCATTTGATGTTCCTTCTCCTCTTATGGCTCCAATTGGTAGGATATAGTCTCCTATTTGTATTCGATTTTTTAAAGCTCCACATTTACCAAGAAATAAGACAGCCTTTGGCATTAGCGCTGTCAATAAATCCATAACTGTTGCAGCATTTGGACTCCCCATACCAAAATTTATAATTGTAATATTATTATAAGTTGAAGAAGACATGTTTTTGTCGTGCCCATCAACCTTAACATCATTAAATGATGCAAATTCGTCAACATATTTTTGAAAATTAGTTAAGAGTATATACTCCCCAAAGGAAGAAATTTCTACTCCTGTATATCTTGTTATCCAGTCTTTTACTATTTCTTTTTTTGTTTTCATAGCACAAAGTTAGTGAATAAAAAAAACCCCGAAAGTCGGGGTTCTTATTTTACAAAAAATATTATTAATCTTGTTGTGGAATTCCTTGAGAATTTGTTCTAGGTGACCAGTGAGAATGCATTACTTTCCAGTCTCCATTATGGTTTACCCATGTTTGAGATGCTCTAGTTGCATAACCAACATTCTGCTCACCATCTTCAAAATTAATTAATCCATCAGCATCAAATGTTATCACAGCTGTATTTGTGTCAGAAGAAAATGAGACCTGATGATTTGACATTTCAAATTTGCCAAAATCCCATCCTCTGGTAGTATTAGTAACCTGCTGTTCGTCCTGAGTGACAAGCTTTGATCCATTTGAATTAAATATTGTAGTCCCCAAATCAGATGAAATCCATTTGCTAGCTGTTTCCCAGTCTTGAAGGATATAAGCTTGCTGATAATCATTAGACATTGAAATTAAGTCTGCTGCCAGTTGATCTGTATCAATCTTTACAGTAGTATCTTCTGAATTACTGCAAGAAAGACCAAATATTAAGGCAAGTAAAAAAATAAGTTTTTTCATAAGTTGAATATATTATAGTATTATTACAACTTATTTTTTTTCTTCTTATTGTGTTAAATTAATTTTGTTTGGAGTTTTCTTGACTGAGAGAAGCTTTATTTATAAAATATTCCAATAAAAATAGTAATATAACTATTGAGCCGTTAGAAATAACCAATTCTAAAGTACTCGAATTATTATTAGAAAGGGCATTAATTGCAGAGACCCCGATTATAACAAAAAAATATGTCATTTCCTTAACTTTTATTGTTTCAGTTCTAAATCGAAGAATGGCAAAAATTGCAAATAAACCTAATGCAAAACCTAAATCTAATTTCACATTACTTAATAAAAAACATAATAAAAATGTTATCAAGCCTGCAGAATTATAAGTAAAGAAAAATTCATTAAGGGATTTTTTACCTTTATTGTTAAATTTCAGATAAATGAATTTCGAAATAAAAAAAACGATAAAAATATTTAAGAAAAGATTTACAATCAAATTTGATAAATCCTGATTAGCGAAAATTGTTTCCAAGATGCTGGGTTTTAATTTTGATGCAATTAATAAAAAAAATACTATAATTCCTAATCAATTAAAGAATGATCAATATTTATTAAATTAGTCTAATTATTAAAATTTTTAAAGTGTTTTGTAAATTGTATTAAAAATAATCCAAATGAGGCTTTTACTATCTTTTATTATTTGTTCAACTTTTATTTTAAAAAGTTTTGCTCAAAAGGAAATTCCATTAAAGACTATTGATTCAATAACAATTGATATGAATATTAGTGAGGGTTTAATCACTACTTATCGTAATAAAAAAAATGACTTATTTTTTGAAATTTCTCATGATTTGCTTGAAAAAGAACTATTGGTGGTAACTCGATTTGCACAACTTCCATCAGATTATTCGGGTTATTTAAACGCTGGGTCCAAAACAGCTGAACATGTTGTTCAATTTGAAAAAAACAACAACAAAATTCTGTTAAAAGAGGTTAGTTTTACAAATATTGCTGACAAAAATGATCCTATTTCTATCAGTGTTTCAGAAAATAATTTCAAACCAATATTAGCATCGTTTGAAATCAAAAATTCTGATAAAAACAGATACTTAATTGATGTTACAAACTACTTTATGTCAGACTCACCTGGGTTTAATGTTATTCGTTCTTATGAAAAGGACAATTATAAAATCGGGGGGGTTGATAGAAAAAGAAGTTTTATCGACTCTGCAGTTAGTTTTCCGAAAAATACAGAAATTCTTCACACTCTCACTTTTAGTACTAATAAAGCACCAAAAGGAAATCGAACAAAAACACTAAGCTTCCAATTAAACCACTCAATAATTGCTTTACCCGACATCCCAATGTCTATCAGATATGAAGATAAACGTGTTGGTTGGTTTACACTTGAAAAAATTAATTATAGTTCAGAAAAATTAAAATCAGACAGTTATAATATAATTCGTCGTTGGAGGCTGGAGCCATCTGACATTGAAGCATATAAAAGAGGTGAATTGGTAGAACCTAAAAAACCCATCATCTATTATCTTGATCCTGCCACACCAATTAAATGGAGAAAATATTTTAAAATGGGAATTGAAGATTGGAATTCTGCTTTTGAAAAGGCAGGTTTTAAGAATGCAATAATAGCAAAAGACCCTCCTACAGAAGAAGAGGATCCTGATTTTAATCCGGAGGATATCAGATACTCTACTGTAAGATATGTAGCTTCAACAACAAGAAATGCTACTGGGCCTAGTGTTTCTGATCCTAGAACCGGTGAAATTTTAGAAAGCGATATTATTTGGTATCATAACCATCTCAGATCTTACAGAAATAGATATTTGCTTGAAACTGGAGCTGCAAATCCACTAGCTAGAACTTTAAATACCCCAGAAAAAGAGATTGGTGAAATGATGCGAAGAGTTATCTCACATGAAATTGGTCATGCTTTGGGATTACCACACAACATGAAAGCCAGTAGTGCATATGATGTAGATTCATTGAGATCAGGTTCATTTACTCAAAAATTTGGTATTGCAAGCACTATTATGGATTATGCTAGATATAATTATGTGGCTCAACCAGGTGATGAAAATATAAGATTTGTAAGACAACTGGGGCCTTATGATGATTACTCAATTGAATGGGGGTACCGATATTTCGGTAAAAGTCCGGATGATGAAGAAATAATATTAAAGAAAATTGTTGATTCTAAATCATTAAATCCTATTTACATGTTTGGGGGGTATGGTAATGATCCAAATTCTCAAACAGAAAATATTGGTGATGATCCTATAAAAGCTAGTACATATGGAATTAAAAATTTAAAGATTGTTGCTGATAATTTAACAGAATGGGTTGTAGAACCTAATGAAAATTATGACGAATTAAATGAGCTGTATGGAGAATTAATAGGAGTTTACAGAAGGTATATTTATCATGTAATTTCTCTAGTTGGCGGCATATATGACACCCCACACAATGAAAACCAAAAAGGAATTACAAGATTTGTTAATGTAGATCAGAAAAAGCAACTTGAGGCCTTAAGTTTTTTAGATAAAAATCTTTGGAATACTCAAGGTTGGCTTATGAAAAGTGAATTAGTCTCTCAAATTAAAGGAGAAGGGGTGTTGGGTTCAATTCAAGGGCTTCAGCTTGGAGCTTTAAATAGAATTTTAAGTGTGGATAAACTTAATAGAATGTTGTCAGCAAAAGAATCTCTTGCTGGAAATGCACTTTCTGTAAAAAAATTAGTAGATAATTTATTTGAATCATTAATCAGTAAACCGTCGTTTAATCCAGATCTTTCTGAGCAAAGATTACAATCATATTTTATCGAAAGGATAGATATGCTTATGAAGCAGGAAAAATTAAATCCAGCAATTAAAAGTATATTGTTAGAAACCAAAAATAAGACACATAAGTTTGCCCAAATAAAATCCGTAGTTGGAAATAAATTAAGTAGAACTCATTTTAAGTATTTGAAAAATATCAGTGAATAATTATGGAATGGTATAAAAAAAATAGAAAATATTTATTTGCAGTAGTAATCTGTTGGTTAATTTACAGATTAATAACTACAGCAATGTATTAACTCAGTCAAGCATATATTTAATTGCAATTGAGCTTTTAGAAAATGAAATTTTTAATTCGTTTTCTTTTTCGTTGGCTCTTTTAATTTTCAAAGACAAATAATTCTTTTTTGTAAATTTATTTATTAATTTATTTAAAGTTGTTCCCTGTAAAATGTTGGTTTTATTTTGTCTTTTGAACATTTTATTTATCTTAATTTTAGAGTTCTTTAAACTTTTAAACTCCTCAAATGAGATATTATTAAAAGATATTAACTCAGAGTTTTCATTTGCAAATGATAAAGAACCGAATAATAAAAATCCCAAAATTAAGAATTGTTTCATATTACAAAAATAGTATAAGATAATATAAAGTAACAAAAAATGTTTGAATAACATTTTTTGTAAATTGCAAAAAATATAAAAAATGACTTCTAAGAAAATCTTTTTTACACTATTGATGTTATTACTGATTATAACAAACTGTGTAAACAATTCAGAAACCAAAATTCCAGGTATAATATTAGAAAATATGGATGTCAGTGTTGACCCAAAGAATGATTTTTATAATTATGTTAACGGAAATTGGATGAAAACTAACGTAATCCCTGACGATGAATCTAGATGGGGAGGGTTTGGAGTATTGCGTAAAACCACCAGGCAAGATGTCCTTAATATAATCAAATCAGCACAAAATAATAATAGCTATAATGACGGTTCTGATCAGATGAAAGCGTTATTAATATTTGAAACAAAACTTGATACAGTTTCAAGAAATAAGGCCGGTATACAACCCATTCAACACTTATTAGAAGCAATTGATGGAATTAATAACATTTATGATTTACAAACTGTATACGCAACAATTACAGGAATCTCTGCACCTTTTGCAGGAATTGGTGCTAATCCAGATTTAAACGATAGTAGTATGAATACAGCATGGGTTTTCCCTGGTGGATTAGGGCTTCAACGAGATTATTATATTGATGAAGATGAAAAAACTAAAGAAATTCGAAATGATTATCTGAAACATGTTTCAAAAATGTTTCAATTTTTAGGTTATAATATATTAGATGCCGAAAAAGCAGCAAATTTAATTCTCGATTTAGAAACTAAACTTGCTGTACCAAGATTAGACAAAGTACAAAGTCGTGATATCAGAAATTTCAATAATCCTATGAATATTTCTGAATTAAGCTCGCTAACCCCCTTGATAGATTGGGATAAATTAATCAATGATATGGGCGTTAAAAAATCTTTAGATAAAGTTCTTGTAATGCAGCCAGAATACATGAAAGAACTAAATAAAATTTTAAAAAATACATCAATTGATGATTTAAAAACTTTAATGAAGTGGTCTACTATTGATAACGCAGCAAATTATTTGACTACAGAAATTGAAAAAACAAACTGGGAATTTTATAGTAAAAGATTATATGGATCTAAAGTGCAAAGACCTGCTGAAGAAAGGGCACTAGCAACCGTTAACGGAAGCGTAGGTGAAGCTATAGGTCAATTATATGTTGATGCCAAATTCCCTCCAGAAGCTAAAGAAAAAGCTGAAAAAATGATCAAAAATGTCATAAAGGCTTTTCAGAGTAGAATTAAAAATTTAGATTGGATGAGTGAAGAGACAAAACTCAAAGCAATTGAAAAACTTGACAAATTTACAGTAAAAATTGCTTACCCCGATAAATGGAAAGATTATTCAGATTTACAGGTAAATCAAGAAAATAGCTTTGCTGAAAATATGTTTGCTGTTTCTAAATGGAATTTTGATCAAAATATCTCAGAAATTGGTGAACCTGTAGATAAAACTGAGTGGGGAATGTCTCCTCAAACAGTAAATGCATATTTTAATCCGTTAAATAATGAAATAGTTTTTCCTGCAGCGATTCTACAACCTCCATTTTATAACTATACTGCAGACGAAGCAGTGAATTATGGAGGAATAGGTGCAGTTATCGGTCATGAAATATCACACGCTTTTGATGACTCTGGGGCAAGATTTGACGGGGATGGTAACGTTAATAACTGGTGGACAGAAAATGATTTAATAGAATTTGAAAAAAGGGGGAACAAACTAGCTGATCAATATAGTGCTATTGAAGTACTTGATGGTGTATATATTAACGGTAAATTCACTTTGGGGGAAAATATTGGTGATTTAGGTGGAGTTTTAGGAGCTTATGATGGGCTTAAATTGCATATTGAAGAAAATGGGCGGCCTGAACTTATTGACGGGTTCAGTGCAGAGGAGAGATTCTTTATGTCATGGGCAACTGTTTGGAGGACATTAATTCGTGAAGATGCACTTAGAAGCCAAATTACAACTGATCCACATTCTCCTGGTTATAATAGAGCTACTCAGCCGTTAAAAAATGTTGATGCATTCTATGAAGTTTTTGACGTAAAAGAAGGCGACGGTATGTATTTAGCTCCAGAAGAAAGAGTACGTATTTGGTAAAAATTATAAATTGAAAAATTTTTCAGATATAATAATTATTGGCGCAGGTCTTTCCGGAATTGGAGCAGCTTGTCATTTAGAAAGGAAAAACCCAGAAAAGTCTTATAAGATTTTTGAGTCAAGGGATGAAATTGGTGGAACTTGGAGCTTATTTAAATATCCTGGAATAAGATCAGATTCTGATATGTATACCTTTGGATTCTCATTTAAAACTTGGGACAACCCAAAGTCATTTGCAGACGCGCCCAATATTTTAAGCTACTTAAAAGATGCAGCAATTGAATACAACATTTTAGATAAAATAACTTTTCAAACGCAAGTAATAAAAGTAAGTTTTGATTCAGCTAAAAATCTCTGGACGGTTTTGGTTAGAAACAATAAAAATCAAAAAGAGATAATACATTACTCTAACTATTTATTTTCATGCACAGGTTATTATAATTATGAAAAGGGTTATACCCCGACTTTTAAAAATTCAAATGATTTTAACGGTAAAATAATTCACCCTCAAAGATGGCCTGAAGATCTTGATTACAAAAATAAAAAAGTAATAGTTATTGGAAGTGGTGCAACTGCGATAACAATTGTACCTAAAATGGCTGATATAACCTCAGAAATTACTCTAATTCAAAGATCTCCAACATATATTGGGGCATTTCCGAATAAAGATAAAGTAGCAAAAATTATAAAAAAATTATTTTCTAAAAAATTAGCACACGGCATTATCAGGTTTAAAAATATTTTTGTGCAAATTTTATTTTTTCAAGCTTGTAAAATCTGGCCAAAGAAAATGAAAAAATGGCTTATTAAAGGGGCCCAAAAGCAATTGGGTAAATTTCCTATTAAACCTCATTTTGAGCCAAATTATAACCCATGGGATCAAAGATTTTGTGTAGCACCTGACGGCGATTTTTTTAAAGCAATTAGGGATGGTAAAGCAAAAATAGTCACTGACACAATCAGTTGTTTTACAAAAAACGGAATAAAGTTAAAATCTGGGAAAAAATTAACTGCAGATATTATTGTTACAGCTACTGGTCTAGAATTACTTGCTTTTGGAGGAGCTAAAATTACGGTTGATAATAAAACCTATAATCCATCAAATGGTATTACATATAAAGGATTAATGCTAAGTGGATTACCGAATTGTATTTTTTTTGCTGGATATACCAATGCTTCTTGGACTTTAAAAAGTGATTTAACCAGTGAGTATGCAAGCAGATTATTTAACTTTATGAAAAAGAATAATTTTAAATATTTTATGCCTAAAGTAATAAATAAAGAAATGAATATTTCACCCCTCTTAAATTTAAATTCTGGATATATTCATAGGTCTTCTCATTTGTTTCCGAAACAAGGCTCAAAATTACCGTGGAAACTATATCAAAATTATTTCCTTGACTATTTAACACTACGAATTAATAAAATTAAGGATCAATCTTTAAAATTTAAATAATATAAAAACTATAGAATATTTTAATTATGAAAAATTTATGTCAATTATTATTTTGCTTTCTTGTACTAACCTGCAGCTCAGATGAAGACTCCGGAAATTCACCAGCAATAAATTTACCTGCAAGTATTTCTACAGATCAAAATTCAATTTCTTTTGAAAATACTATGATAAGTCAAGCCTCTGAATCTAAAGTAATTGTTATTAGTGCTGAGAATATAGGCTCAGAAATATCTATTTTAGTGCCTGAAGGCTATGAAGCTTCGTTTGACAATACCTCTTTTTCAAACTTAATTACTTTCCAACCAGAAATTTCCAACGAGTTATATATTAGATTTATACCAACTGAAGCTATTAATTATTATTCCACACTTCAAATTTCATCAGATGACATTAACAATGATATTAATGTAAATTTATTTGGTATTGGTACAGCATTGACATATTCCTATCAAGCATTTCAAAATCAAGCATTGGGATATGGAGGAGGATTTAATCAATCTGCAACTCAAATTTTCAATCTTCATGATGACTTAAGCAATATTCAACAAATAAAAATGTTTTTACAAATTGATTGCCCAAGTAGTGGATGTGATGATTGGGATCGTTTTGCAAATATCTCGGTCAAAGACCAAGCGTCAGGCGAATGGTTTGAAATAGGTAGGTACATTACCCCTTATTGGGTTGGAACTCAACAACTTCAGCGAGGTTTAGAGTTTGATGTAACCGATTTTAAATCCTTTTTAACCGGTCCTGCCGAATTGAGGATATATATTGAGAATTGGACTACAAAAGCTGACATAATTAGTCTTGAATTTGATTATATTGACGGAGAACCTGATTTCCCTTATTATGCCGTTTCTGAGGTTTTAAATTTTCATTCAAATTCAATAAGCGGAGTTCCTTATGGAGTTAGTCATAGCCTAGACCTTGATAAATCTATACAGATTCCATCTAACTCAGAAAGTTCACATTTAAGAACTATTATTTCCGGTTGGGGACATGCAACACCTTATGATGCAGATGGTAGGCCTTGTGCAGAATGGTGCTACAGAACTCATAATATAAAAATTAATAATGTTAACACATTTCAACATAATCTTAGTCCAATAGGTTGTTCTTCAAACCCTATTAGCAATCAATCCCCGGGGAATTGGCAGCCGGATAGAGCTGGATGGTGCCCAGGAATGGTAGTACCTGTAAGAAAAAACAATCTTGATGTAAGCTCTAGTGGATCAACTATTTTATTTGAATATGACTTTGAAAATTGGAATAGTGATGGAAATGGCGGGAATGCATTTTATGCAATTTCATCATATATTATTGTAAAAAGTAATTCTGAAATTTTCCCGTCGGTTATTTTAGATTAAAAATGAATATTTAATGTCTTTTATTAAATTTCTTCAAGCTTAAATAAAAATATCCCAGGGTTTACTCTAACTTGACTTTCATATATTGTCGGAATTAACCAAATAGACATATACGTGTTATCACATTCTAAAAAATAATCACTGTCCTCGTAAAGGAAGTATGTATACTTACTAGTATTATAATCATAATTACTATCCATTAAAGCACCATCATTGCTATTAATTTGAGCTGTATCTGCCCTTTCTCCATAGCTATTATTATAATATCTAACCAATTTTGATTCATAATTTGATGTAACTTCCCATTTCACGCCTAATTTCGCTAGATCATTTTCGTAGTTATAAAAATTAAACGTAAGGTATACCTCATCATTTATTAAAATTAATTCTAATAGATATTCTTTTTCATCGTCGTCCGTTAAACTGAAATATTTTCCTTTTTGACCCAGTTGATTTTCTAAATCACCTTCTGTATTTTTCTCCTTTATCGAAAAAAGAAAATCCTTTGATATATTTTCGTTTGTTATGGTTAAAAGCTTTCCTTTAACAAAGGAAAATGTGGGAAATATTTTAGAATATAAGTTATATAAATTAGATCCTGAAATCATTTTATAATTGTCTTTTATAAGTTGTTTAAAATTTTGAACATCATTTCTGTATGACAAATAAGTTTTCTTTTTTTCTTGTACCCCAATTTTTAACTCACTCATCGATATAAATTGAGGGATACGATATCCATAATAATTATATTCATTTCTATAATTATTATTATTTAATTGGTTTTCGGCTATTATGCCTGCTGGGACTAAACGAAAAGTTTGATTCTCAATTTGAGAATATCCCAAATATAAATTATTTAAAAACCCATAATTAGTTGAAACAGAACTTTGGTTGACATTAGAAGGACCTTGTGATACATAAGAAGACAATAAATTATTAATACTATTTATTGAATCTGTCAGTTTAATGATTTCATTTTCAAGGTTTGGGATAACAGCATTCTCAGCATTTAATTTTTGAATTGAATCTATTGATGAAAGCTTATAACTTTCTAAAACTTTCAAATTTTTCTCAGATTCTGATAAGCTAATTTCTAACTGAGCTTTTATTTGATTTAATTCTTTAATTTTTTCGGACGAATTTTCTATAATCAAATTTTGATCATTAATTTGACTATTTTTTATTATAATTTGTTCTTTCTGGTTATTGGCTAATTCTTTCAGCTCACGCTTATTTAACTTGTCAATTTCCTGAGCCACTGCTGAGCTAAAAACGAAAAAAAGTAAAAATGAAATTTTTCTCATAATCAATATAATTTTTTAAAGTGTTTATTTTAAACCAAAATTATTAAATAAAGAAAACACTCCCATAAAGAGAGGTTTTCTTTATTTAAAACAACTTGTATATACTATTGTACTATCTTTTGTATGTGCCATTTATTTGACTTGGTATACTACTTACATCAAACCAATCAGCAAAATCAAAAACTTTTCCATCTTCATTGAATCTTAAAACTCCCATCCATTTGTATGCGACATCCGCTCCAGTTTCAGGATCGGTAAAAGACCAATTGCCATATACTCTAAGCCCATTTGGAGAGGAAGATGTTTCCTCTGAAGAATAAAGACTTCCTCCGTAATAAACATCTTCGGTAAAAGTAATATTGTCAAAAGTATTAATGTAAAAATTAACCGCTGCGGTTAAATCTGCTTTTGTTTTAGTAACGTTCATTAAAGCTTCAGGATTATTCCAAGTTAAGGAATCAGCAAAAATACTCATCACTTTTTCTGGGTCTTCAGATGTAAATCCGCTAGCTGCCATTTTCCAACTTTCCACGTGATTGTTAAAAGTTGCAGTATCTTGCTCAGTTGGACCGCTATCACTAGTACAACTCATAATAAAAGTTAGAGTAAATAGCGTCAAAACTATATTTTTCATATTTAATATTTTAAAGTTAGTTTATCAAATATAATAAATTGTTAAATATTAATTTTAAAAGAATACTATATGCTTATTAATGGTTGCAAAGTTTTTGTTAAATTCATTGTTTAATTAAATTTTAAATATGAAAAATATAATTTTAACTTTTTTATTTACGTCTTTATTACTGGTTAGCTGTAACGATACACCAGTGAATTTAGAAGTTGCTAACGATGAGGCCAAAGCCTTTATTTCAAGTCAATTTGATTTTTTTACTAATAGTAGTTTAGAAGAAGCTAAAGCTACTTTTGCATCAGATGCTGTATTAATCGGAACGGATGAAGCAGAATTCTTTAGCGGTTGGGATCAAATAGAACCGTCAATAAAAGGTCAATTAGCTATTAAAAATCCTAAATTTAATACCAGAGACTTAAATATGGTTATGAGCTCTTCTGGAGATATGGCTTCATATACTCAATTACTAGATTTTACCTTTATTATTGGCCAAGAGCCTGGAGAAATAAATAATGTCAGAAATAGTGGCGTTATTAAGAAAATTGAAAATGAATGGAAGGTAGTTCAAATTCATTGGTCTATCGGCCTACAAGGACAGGCAGTTGAATACGAATATTAATTTACTGAAGACTATGAGAAATATATTTTTTGCTATTATTCTTATAACATTTTCTTCCTGTTCAAATATGGAGGCTGATGCAGAAAAAGTATGCGATTTTACCACGCAAACAACTGAAATGATGCCTGAAATCATGCAACTCAGTATAAAATCAGCATTCGGAGGTGATGAAGAATCAAAAGAAGAGGCTAAAAAACAACTTGATGACCTTGAAAATAAGCTTGAATCCATGGTGGAAGAAATAGCAATTATCAAAATTAAATATGATGAGGAAGAGTTTGAGGCATATTTACTTGATAACTGTGAAAGTGCAAAGAAATTATTAGAAATGGGGCTAGCACTGCAAGAATTAGGAGACTCAATAGATGAAAATTAAAATATTAAGAAAATTAATACTATTACTTTTAATTGCAATTTTATTTACTTGTGATAAGGATAATGATGATGTCCCAAATATGTGCATTGACGAAACTCTAATCAATTTAGATTTGGTTTGTACAGAGGAAGCTCAACCTGTTTGTGGATGTGATGGAATAACTTACGGCAACAGCTGTGAGGCTTTTAATTGGCATGGAGTAATAGCATATTCTGAAGGGCCATGTAATTAAAGGGTAAAAGGGTTTTCTTCGTCATTATCTGCATCCTCAGGAATTTCAAAAATGATAGGTAGAGAATATTGTACTATTACAGCTTTACCACGTTGTATTCCTGGCTTCATTTTTGGAAGCATGCTTACCAATCTAATAGCCTCTGTTTCCAATCTTGGGTGTGGAGCTCTAGCTTTTATATCGATTACATTACCCCTTTTATCAATTTTAAAAATCACACTGATTCTTATTCTACCGGTTAAACCTAAATCTGAAGCTAAATCCGTATTAAATTTTCTTTGAATAAATACTGCAATCTTTTTAGACATACAATTTTTTTTTTCTAAATTATTCCCTTTTTTGCAACCAGGGAAAATTGGGGCCTCCTCAATAACTGCAAATGGAACCTCTACAGCTCCTTTTTCCATACTTAACGAAGAGTTTGATTGACTAAACAGATTAAATGAATATAGTAAAGTAATAATCAAAAACAGTAACCACTGTCTCCAATATGTTCTAAAACATAGTTTTATTTTAAAGAAATTATAAACAGATGTCATTTTATTATGATTTAGTTTTTACAATTTACAATATTTTCAAAAGAAGAGGCAAAAAAGAACTGACTAACACACGATAAAACATAAATAACTTTTTCACTAACTTGTAGATAAAATAAACAACTAAAAGCTACTTATTATGAAAAAAACTATCCTTTTTGCAATTGTTACATTATTTACTTTTGCTGATGCAATTGCTCAAGTTGAATACAAAATAATTACAAGTATTGAATCTATTGTCCCTGGAGGTTTAGGTAGGTCAAGATTAATTACCGCTAATGAAACAAAAGACTTCAGTCAATATACATCATCCCAATCAGAGGAAAGTAATAAAAGGAATAAATCTGACAGAGCTGATATTAGAGTAAAATCGTTTGATGAAACAAAATTATTAAACTTTTATAATGTTGGGGGTATTAGGTTCCAGAATATAGCTGCTAATGATGCTATTGTTAGCTCGAAAATAAATAGTATGATTTCTGAAGGTTGGGAATTAGCTTTTGTAACAAGTGCCGTTGAAAGTAAAGGTGCAAAAGACGATAATGCTGGAATTTTTATTACTCGTTATATTTTTAAAAGATAAACCACAATCGATATCAAAAAGCTAATTATATTGCTATTTATCCCACTTATTTTTTCTTGTAATAATGAGCCTTTAGAAATCATAGAGAACCAGATCAGTGAATTTGCGGGCTTATGGTCTGGATTAATTGAGGGAGAAAATACCGGAACCTGGACATTTAGTGTTAATAATAACGGAAGTGTTGACGGAAGTATAACATCTTATAAATACAATCAGATGTATACAATTAGTGGCAGCGTTAACAATAAAGGTTTTCTTGATTGTAATGTAACTCTAATTGAGCCTTCACGTAATTACAATGTTGGTGCTTTTGTTGGAAATTTAGGTTCTAATCAATTTTTTGGTTCATTTGATAATCAGATACACTCTAGCATCTCTAATACCTCAGGAAGATCAAGCACTGATGACGAGTCTAAAATAATTAATTATTGGTATTTATATTCGGCTGAATACGAAAATGGAGATATATATTACTATGATAATTCAAGATATTGTCCTGATCTTTATATGGATTTTAACAGTGGTGGTACGTTTACTGATTATTTTGTTGCTGATTATTCAGAAAATCCTAATCCAATTTGCTCTCAAGATAATGCCTTTTTTGGGACCTTTTCTGTTCAAGATGGATATTATCAGTTAACTTATGAAGCTGGTGGATCTCAAGACTTATCAGGATCGGATATTTACATTTTATTTCCTGATTCTAACAGTATGCGTTATTTATATGATTCAGTTTTATGGACCTATAAGCTAGATATCCCAAAGTAAAATTATTAAAGCAACAATATGAAAAAGCTGATACTATTACTATTTATTCCTCTTACAATGCTGAGTCAAGATGAAAAAGCTGAATCCAGGATATTAGTTGATAGTTTTATAGAAGCCTATAACTCTGATGATTATAAGTCCATTTTTAAATTATTTTCGCCAGAAACTAAAACAATATTACCGATTAACGAGTTAACAGATTTTCTTAAAAATTTAAATTCTAATGCAGGTAAAATTTCTGCAAATGAATTTATTAGAGAAGAAAATAATATCTCAATTTATAAATTGACTTTTGAAAACTGGGTTTCAGAATACAGGTTTTCAATTAATGATAATAAAAAAATAGGCGATGTTTTTTACTTTGACACATTTAAAGAAGAGATTCTTGCAGGCTTAGCGATAAATAGTTTATCAAATAATGATAAAATAATGTCTAAAAATCAAACTAAATTAATTTTTGAAAAGTCCAAATACTTCCCTAATAATACTGAAATTTCATTGGCATTTATAAACGGAGATAATGTAAATTATTACGGAATAAAACGAAAAAATGATTCGATTGTTTACATAAATAACAATCAGCATATTTTTGAAATTGGTTCAATTACAAAAGTATTTACTGCAAATTTATTAGCAAAAGCGGCAATCGATAATAAGATAAAACTTGCTGATTATATTAACGACTATTTAAATATAAAATTAAATAATGATAATAGGATTTCATTTAAGAGCCTGGCTAATCACACTTCAGGACTTCCGCGGATGCCTACTAACTTTGAGATTGAGAAACTTGATTCAGCCGACATAGTAAAGGTTAGACACATCTTAATTCCTTATAAAGATGCGTTAGCAAGTAGCGAGGATGTTCAAAATACAAAGCTTTCTGCAAAAAGAAGAGCAGACAGCATATTTTCAGAAATAATCACAAATAATGTAAAATTCGAATCATTTTTAAGCTTTTCATCTGACACAGAGGTTGGCAATGAATTTGGAGAAATTGAATTTACGATATTTGATGGATTTGCCCCTGAGTTCAGGGATTTCTCTTTTAACAATGAAATTGGTTCTATAGATATTGTAGAAACAGTTTTTGGTTATCATATAATCGAAATATTGGCTAAAGCTGAAAAGAAAAAGCTTGTTAATCTGAGAAATTTAGATGATAACCCATACAAATACTATGATAATGATGATTTAGAGGATTATCTAATAAACTTTTTGGAGATTGATAAAAATGCTATCGGAGATTCTTCATATTCAAATTTAGGTTTTGGCATATTAGGTTACACAATAAGCGAAATATATGAAATGAGTTATGAAGATTTAGTTAAACAAGTTATTTTCTCAAAATACAAAATGCAGAATACATTTCTTAATGCTGAACAGGCCGATATAAGACTTGTTAATGGTCTTAATAAAGACGGTAGGGAGACGGCTAATTGGGATCTTTCAGCAATGGTTAGTGCTGGGGGAATTTTATCTAATGTTGAAGATTTAGTTAAGTATGGAGTTGCTCATTTTGACGAGTCAAATATTGAATTAAACTTATTGAAAGAAAAGACAATTAAAGTGAATGAACAAATAGACGTTGGTCTTGGTTGGCATATTATAAACTCTGAAAAATCAGAAAATAAATGGCATTGGCATAACGGCGGAACTGGAGGGTATACTTCCTCAATGGCTTTAGACATTAAAAATAAAATAGGATTAGTAATTCTTTCAAATGTTTCGGCTTTTAATCCATTTCAAGGAAACATTGATCAACTTTGTTTTGAGCTTATGATGACCTTTAAAGATAAAAATGATAAACTATACTATGAATGAAAGATAGTCAAGAATATATATTATTTAAAACTATAGCATTAAGATATTCTCCGTGGATAGCAGACATGGACGATCCTAACAAATTGCAAAAAGGCACCCATAGGAGTTTTACCGTTAAATTCAATAATAATTTTGACAGAATATCTATGCTCATTCATTTTAAACATCTCAGTATTCACAACCTGACTTTACATTACCGAAAAAAGAGCGCAAAAAATAGGAAGTCTAAAAAGGTATATCCACAACATAAAATGAACTTATCTTTTGAAAACACACTTGAATTACTAACATACTTATCTAGTAAAAACTATGAAGTAGATTGGATTGAGATAAGATTTAAAAATGGTTGGGCTATTAAAAATGCTTTCCTAAATGAATTGGAATTCATTACAAATAATATGCAAGAAAGAAATCTACTCTTTGAGAAGCTTATATCACTAAGCGGACAAGGCCCAATTGATATTAATTCATTAGAAATAAATAAAACTTACTCACTTTGTACAGACGGAGAGGTCAAGCTAAAACCCCTTTTTCTTAATTAATTTTGCAAATTGTTATTAATAAACATATTATCGCTATTACATATTGTAAAGTATTTTCAGATTTTCCAAATAAAATTCGATAGATAGAACAAATTACTGAAAATGTAATAAAGAATCTCATTAAAAAAGTGGCTAAATTTAACTATTCTTAAAAAGATAATTAAAAAACTATTTTTTTATAAATTTGATATGTGATACAAAATTTAAAGAAGCTATTTCTCACAACTCTATTGAGTATGTTAACTATTTCCTCTGCTTTTGCACAAAGAGTATTTGACAATGAAGACAACCAACCATATGATTGGTCTAATTTTGAGTTCAAAAATTTTTTCTACTCGGCAGTAATATGTGCCGTTGTAATTGTTCTTGGTTTACTTTTAAGGAAGAATTTTGATAATAGTTTTTTGAAAGGCCTTGGGACAACAATGGTGGTAATTGGTTCAATAGTTGCTTTTGCGGAGTTAACAGGTCCTATTTTAGGAGCTATTCAAATAATATGGCAAGTTTTTATTGGCTCTGCTATCTTTTTTGGAACTATTTATTGGGTATATACGAACTATATTGAATAGCGATGCATTAGTTGCAACTATATTAGTTTATACATTATATTTAGAGCAACTCACTATAAATCATAAACAACTTTTTCACTAACTTGTAGATATATTAAATAAATTAGCACTATGGAAAATATTTCAGTAGCATTTCAATTGATCGTTGCAATTTCAGTTCTTATCATTTGGATTATTAGATATGATAAAATTGTAGTTGAATTTAAACATTATGGATATTCAGACCTGTTAAGAAATTTTGTTGGGGTGGCAAAAACATCAACTTCAACATTATTAATACTTGGCTTATGGTATAATGAAATTACAATTTATGCGTCCTTATCAATGGCCTTCTTTATGTTGTGCGCACAACTGTCTCATATAAAAGTTAAAAACCCTTTTATCAAGTTCGTTCCATCACTAATATTTTTGATTATGTCTCTGTTTATTGCTTCGTTTAATTGTGGTTTAATTTAATGAACATATATAATATAATTATAGTTTTCACATCAATATCCTTTATTGCTTATGGTGTAAATTCTTTTATTTCAAATAAAATGATTTTGGAATTTAGAAGATGGGGATTAGAAAAAAGAAGGAAAGAGATTGGTAGTTTTCAATTAGCTTGTGGAATAGGAATACTAATTGGGCTAAAGTTAAATACTGTTCTAATTTTTAGCTCTGCAATTTTAATAATAATGATGCTTGTAGCTGTTTATGTCAGACTTAAAATAAAAGATAATATTTCTGAAATTCTTCCTGCTTTAGCATATCTTATTTTAGGTATAATAATCTTACAACATACAATATGAAAAAAAATCAAAAATTTATTCTCGCTATTATCGCAGGTTTTCTTGCTGTAATGATACCATATCTTTTATTCTTCAACTAAACCAACATACGAAATGAAAAAGCTGATACTAACACTATTTATTTTTTTATTTTTTGAAATCCCAATTTGCTCTCAGAATTTTGATTTAATTAATCCGTCTAAAAATATCGGAACAAAAAACTGGAGTATCGTCAACGATGATGTTATGGGTGGTATTTCAAAATCTTATGTTTTAATTAACGACTCAAAGCACTTAATTTTTAAAGGATATCTATCTCTTGAAAACAATGGGGGGTTTGCTTCGTCAAGAATGGATATACGAAAGAAAAATCTTAATGGTGTAAAGTTTTTTGAAATTAAATTTAAGGGTGATGGAAATAATTATAAACTAAGGTTTAGGCAAAAAAATATGCGTGTTTCTTATTCTTGTGATTTTAAATCCCAAAAAAATGAATGGACAATTGTAAAACTTCCAGTTGAAAGCTTTAAAGCAACCTGGAGAGGATATACCTACTCTGATTATCCAGCTTTAAATCTTGATAAAATAAATTCATTGAGCCTTCATATTTCTGATAAACAACAGGGGGAATTTAATTTAGAAATAGAATATATTCAAGCTATTAAATAATCTTTTAAAAATAACAAGCATACGATATGAAAAAGCTAATACTATTACTATTTATTCCACTTGTCTTTAATTGTAGTAGTGATGATGAGGAATTACCATTTTATTTTACAGACAATGGAGTAACGATTAAAGCAAGGAGTTGGGTTACCGTTGGAACAACAGGAAATCTTAATGGGGAAACTTATACTGCTGTTGATTTAGCTTCCTTGAAAGAATGGATAAATACTGGACAAGATTTTAGTAAAGTTGTGACAACTTTAGTTAGTGACACAACAGATTCTCAGTTTGCTGCTATTTTTAATGTCTCAGGAGTTGGTTTTGTGCCTATCAAAGGAATTGAAAGTTGGGACGTCAGCAATTTTAATGACGTCCAAGGAATATTTTATTCAAGTATGCCGGTTGAATCAGATCTTAGAAATTGGGATACGAGTAATTTTACAAATATTTCAGCTGGTTTCGTTTTAGACACTATTAATCCCAACATTAATGATTGGGATGTAAGTAATATTACCGAAATGGGTATGCTGTTTTTTTCTAATAACGGAGAAAAATATATTGAAGGAATGGACTTAAGTGAATGGGATGTTTCTAATGTAACTAATTGCAATGGTTTTTTTGGTGGCATAACCAATTGGCCAGAATCCAAGAAGCCGAACTTTACAAATTGTAATCCAGATTAAATATAGAGCTACATAAGATAAACCATAAACAACTTTTTCACTAACTTGTAGATATATTAACTTAAAATATATTATGAAAAATTCAATTTTAACCATCCTTGTTTTTGTGATTACATTAATTAGCACATTACAACTAACCGCGCAAGAATTTAAAAGCTTAGACAAAAGCCCAATGGACAAAGCGACATTTCCTAGTAGTTATAAAATATCCGATAAAATAGCTAAAGTAATCTACAGCCGTCCACAATTGAAAGGAAGAGATCTATTTGACCTAGCAACTCCTAATAAAATTTGGAGAACGGGGGCAAATGAAGCGGCAGAAATCACATTTTATAAGGATGTTGTTTTTGGTGATAAACCATTAAAGGCAGGTACTTATTCTTTATTTACAATACCTTCTGTAGAAGGAGATTGGATCATAATTATCAATAGAGCTACAAATATTTGGGGCTCATACTACTATAAGAAAGATCAAGATGTTATTCGAGTTTCAGCAAAAACCTCAAAATCAGAGAAAAATATTGAAGCTTTTTCAATGATGTTTGATAAAGATATGACATTAAAGATGGGCTGGGGAAATACTATTATTTCTGTACCTGTAAAATAAACTTTAATCAACGCAGTTAGCTTATAAGTATGAAAAAGCTAATACTACATCCATCTTCATTAAAGAGTGCCAAATGAGTTGCCATATAGTTGCCACTTTTTTACTAACTTTATGCAAGTTCATTAATAATTGATGTAAAAAAAGAAGCCCCCGATTTCTCGAAGGCTTTTATCTGAGTAGTGTAGCGGTTAAGCT
>MDSW01148623.1_pt1 | contig 21404 bp, 23 predicted proteins | sample 811171 | NCBI WGS metagenome assembly MDSW01 (sample SAMN05326641, study PRJNA326480) | marine metagenome | isolation source: seawater | place: Atlantic Ocean: North West | collected 2012 | reverse complement strand
TTTTTCTGCCAAAATAATACTACTATCTATCTTGGCTTCATAAGCTATTTGATAGATAGTTCGAGCCGCATCCTCATCAAAATCTCTTACATCTAATTTCCCGATTTTTGATTGTACTTCCGGACTGGAAGTTAATTTATTTTTTGATAAGGTTGCTGCTGTAATTGAAGAGGCTTCCTCTGCCCAAACATAAACAGACGCACCCTTTACCGATGAAAGCCTAAAAGCATCAGCGTGAACAGAAACGAACAAGTCAGCCCCGAGCTTTCTAGCATTTTGATATCTATCATCTAAGTCTATGAATCTATCATCAGGTCTTATCATTAAAGGTTTATATCCATAAGTATTTTCTAAGGTTCGCTCCAATTCTTTTGCGATCAAGAGTGTTATATCTTTTTCTAAGATATTCTTTCCAACAGCTCCTGGATCTCTGCCGCCATGACCAGCATCTATAGCTACAATAATATCGCGTAAATTTTGAGAGATCTTTTTGTCTCTTTTAATTTCTAAAATTAAATCGATACGATCTTTGTGTTTTACTTGCCAAGGTTTTTTCCAATACACAGATCCTCTCAAATCGATCACAATTCTAGTAGTGCCTCCAACCTCGCTTGCTCTGATTAACTTAACTGGAGAAAATGATTTAGATTGGATGGGCTTACCAATGTCAGTATTCTTTAAATCAATGACTATCCTTGAAGGATCATCTAAGGCATATGAGTTAATTAAAGCAATTTTATCTAAGTTAAATACTATTCTTAAGTTTCCAGACTCAAGTTCAGAAATATTTTGGAATGAAACTTTATTGGCTGCCTCTAAGTTGAGAGCATATATACATAAGATTCCTAGCAGGAATCTTGATCTAGTTATTTCCATAATAGGTCTTAATACTGGATTCAATATTATTGTCCTTGCATATTAGTGAGGCACATCTTGCCTGTTTGTCATGCTCTAAATTGATTATAACGTCCTCTTGTCTATCTGTCTGAAGATTTTCTGGCCACTCAATAAAGACAATTTTTTGATTAAATGTATCTCTGTCAAGATTTAATACCTCCACGTCCTCCTGACTTTCAATTCTGTACAAATCAACATGCAATAATAATTTATTATCTATTTCATACTCTTCGCATAAAGTATAGGTGGGGCTTGTTACAACATCTTTCCAACCCAAATATTGAAGAGTTCCTCTTACCAACGTAGTTTTTCCGGCACCTAAATTACCATTTAAATGGATTTCAAAAACTTTTGGATTTAAGCTATTAATGGTATTGCCAATAGCTGCACCTAAAAGCAAAGTGCTTGATTCATTCTTCAGATTGAGTTTAAGCATCAGCTGTCTAATTCAGTAATTTTCTTATTTGTGGAATGAGTTCGCTAGCTGCTAATCCAATTGTGCCAACTTTGGTGGCAAAATTTTCGCCAGCTTGAGCATGAAGCCCAACACCTGTAATAGCTGCGTCTAATGGAGTTAATCCTTGAGCAATTAATGAGCCAATAACTCCTGAGAGGATATCCCCAGTTCCTGCCACAGCTAATTCAGGACCACCAGAGGAACAAAGATACATTTCCTTTTTATTGCAAATAATCGTCCCTTGTCCTTTAAGAACGATTACGCAGTTATATTTTTTTTGGAGTTTTTTAGCAGATTCTATTCTATCTTTTTGGATTTCTTGTATTGAAACTTTTAACATATCTGCTGCCTCACCTGGGTGAGGAGTTAAGACCATTTGATCATGAAGTTTCATTTTAGAGAAAGCTTTATTTGTGACTAATCTTAGAGCTCCAGCATCAAGAAGAGTAGGGATTTTTTTATCAGCAATTGTGACAAGCAGCTTATAGAGTATTTGTTCTGACCAAAAATTTTTAAACATTCCTGGACCCGCAACAATTGCATTTGGCCAACTTAAATTTTCTTCAAGGTCTTGTGCATTATCAGCACCAGAAACCATAATTTCTGGATTTCTGGCTAGGCTTGCTGAAATATGTAATTTTCTAGTAAGCAGCCTGACCAATCCTGCGCCAGTTTTAAGCCCAGATTCTGCAGACATAATGCCTGCACCACCAAATCCCTCATCGCCTGCAATTACCAAAAGCTTGCCATGGTCGCCTTTATGAGCACTATTTTTTCTTTTTGGGATACTTCCTTTTATATCTTTAAAAGAAAATTCTTTAATCAATGGTGTTATTTTCTTTGTCATACCAAGTCCCAGATCTTTTAAGATAAGTTTGCCTGAAAAATTCTTACCTTTATTTATTCGTTGCCCTAACTTATATGCAATAAATGTAATTGTTTTATCTGCATTAAAACATGCTTTCGAGATTTCTCCAGTATTAGAATCAAGTCCAGTTGGGATATCAATGGCAACTTTTGATTTAAATTCATTGCAAACAGATAAAATTTCTTCAAGCTGTTTACTTAACTCAATTCTTCCTCCTATACCAAATATTGCATCTATTATAACTGTATCTATTGAGATATTTTTCAGCTCACTAGAAGTAATAAACTTTAAATTTTTAGCTTTTTTAAATGCATGCTCACACAAGTGAGATTTCTTTGAATTATCTAGTACATTTAAAAATTTAACGCTTTTATTTAATTTAGATAAACCAATTCCGATGAAATAACCATCGCCACCATTATTTCCTGGTCCACACAAAATTAAAAATTCAGATTTTGGATAGGCTTTAACTAATTCATCAACAGAGTTATTTGCCGCTTCCATCATTGCAAGCAGATCATCTCCTTTGTTAACAAATGAACTTTTCTCGAAAGCTTTGACTTGCTCAGCAGTATAAATACTATTCACTGATAGAGAGGTTAGCTTCTGCTAATCTGTCTGACTTGTATGACCCAATCCACAAAGATCCATCATGGGGCAAGCCAACCGTCCCAATTCCCATATTTTTACTTTCAAATTTATAAGAATTTATCAATGAAAAATCCAACAAAGACAACTTATTAATTGAAAAAGGAAGAGGGCATGTAATCATTTCACCGCATCTTAAAGACTCAGCAACTGTATGATCATGATTGGCGATCCACGCATAGCCATCCTTAATGATTACATTATCAGGAGAATTGTACTCAAACACTCCTAAGGACTCTTCGGTAGCAAGATTAAACAATATACTCTTATCTCCCAAGTTATAATTTACTATAAGATTGTTGTTGTTTTGGTCCAAAGCAATCCCATTCGGGAATGAGCCAGCAGTAAAAGCAAGATCCTCAAAAGAGTCATCGGTATTCCACTTCACAACAAAGCCAGTATCTGACTTAGCAAACACATTCCATAAAGCTCTTATCAACGAAAAATCAGAGTCAAACATATGAGTAGCATAGAAATTTCCAGCGGTATCTAGAGATACATCATTAAAATAATATTGACCATCAACATCGATACAGCCTTTCCATTCGAGCACCCAGCCATTATTTTCTATCAATTCAAACATCTCTATACTTTCTTTAGGATGGTGGCTAACCACGGCCAGTTGAAATCTTCCATCATCTCTTTGAATTAAATCGATGCCATGAGGACCAAAGGGAACATCTGAACTTCTAGAACAGTCTTTAGAACCCCATTCGTTATTACCGAAGGAAATATTTGCATTGATTTTAGTTTTTTCTTTGAGATTAAAGAAACTTAATTTTCCTGATGTCATTTCAACCAATGGAGCCATTCCACCAAATTCAGCAACGATCAAAAACTGTCCATCTGGGGTAAGAGCTAAATCCTCAGGATTCATAAAATCACAGTAAACACTTAATTCAGCATTACTTTCACAGCCTTCAAGAGGTTGCATTGGACTTTTGTTTCCGAGCCATAGAAATATCAAGAAGCATATAACTAAAAGCCCCAAGGTAGTTATCACTGTTTTTTTCATATTTTATTTTCCCATTCGTATAAATAATTGTTCAAAAGATTTACAAGTTCAAGTGGAGAATCAAGCGGGACATGATGAGCCGCATCCTCAATCACCTCTACCGTCATAGATTCTTTGAAAGCTTCTCTTATATATTTCATAATTTTTGATTCTAATAATAAGCTTTTGCCACCTGCAATGAAAAGAGCAGAGCATTTAAATTTAAATTCATAGTTGTGGAGGCGTTGAAGTGTTGCAAACATCTTGTCATCGAATCGCCATCTCCAGCCTTTCTGAGCATTAAGAATAGAGTGTTCCGCAATATATCTTAGATACCAATCATTTTTACAGTCTTGTGGTGGCATCAGCCTAAATCTTTCAATAATCGAAGTTTTATCTGGATAAAGTTTAATTCTTCTTAATGGACCTGTGCTCTTATGTTTGTCATAGTCGTATGTTGGAGGACGGATTGGAGAATCAATCATCACGATTCCATTAAATAGATCAGGAAATTCACTAGCCATATAACCAGCAACATGCCCACCAAGTGAATGGCCTATCAAATAGATATTTTGAGAATTTGTTATAATTTTTTCTTGATGCAAGATTGCAATTAATGCCTCGCTAAATCCCTCAAAATTATATTCTTCTCTATGATCGGACTCTCCCATTCCTGGAAGATCTGGGGCAATAATAGAAAAATTCTCAGAAATTAATGGCGCGATTGGATCCCACCATTTTTTATGGGCGCCAGTTCCATGAATAAGAACTATTACATTCTTCTTTTTTCTATCCCATTGCTGATATGTGATGTTACCAAGTTGGTGAGCAAGACTTTTAATTTTTGGTTTATTAGATATAGCTTTATGGAACCATTGAGGAGCATTTTTAATATCTGCTGCAAGTGAATCTGTGATTTCCATTAAGGCGTATTCTAAAGGATAATAAATTACCATACTATTGAAAAAAAATGACCACACTCATTAAACCAGCAGCAACAGTTATTTTAATGCGTGAAGCAGATGAAAGTGGTTTTGAAATATTTATGGTCAAGAGAAGTAGTAGATCTTCATTTGGTAGTTTATATGTTTTCCCTGGAGGCAAATTAGATCCTGAGGATGCCGAAAGAGACTTATATTCATACTGTGAAGGCATGGATGATGAGGAGGCTTCGGCAAGACTTGGCATTCAAAATGATGGCCTATCTTATTGGATTGCTTGCATAAGAGAGTGCTTTGAAGAGGTTGGAGTATTACTTACAAACCCAGACGACCCATTAATACAAGACAATGATAAATTGAGCAGTTTAAGAAAAAAATTGAATGACAAAGAAATTTCTTTTAAAGATATATGTGTATCTGAGTCATTAAGATTAAGGACTAAAAACATTGTGCCATGTGCACATTGGATTACTCCTGCTGTTGAACCGAAAAGATTTGATACAAGATTCTTTCTTGCCAAAGTAAATGCTAGACAACTAGCCTGCCATGATGGTTTTGAGTTAACTGAGAGCTTTTGGATCAAACCTAAAGATGCCCTTGTAAAATTGAAAGATGGGAATATGAACATGATTCTTCCCACAATTAGCAATATTGAACAGTTGGCTGAATTTTCTAACAGTGATGCAGCCTTCAATTATTATGAGAGTTTAGGTAATAATGCAATTCAACCAATACTCCCAAAATTTATAAAACAAGATGGCAAGTGGGTCGGTTTTCTTCCAGGAGAAAAGGGATATGATGATGTCTAAAGAATTCATTCAACGAGTTACAGCACCAAATGGTAGTGTATTTACCGGCTCCGGAACAAACAGTTATCTTATTGGTTTAGAGGATATAACTCTAGTAGATCCAGGCCCAATAATTGATGAACACATAGAAAAATTAATAAAGCTTGGTGATGGTAAAATCAAACGTATCCTAGTCACACATACTCATCGCGATCATTCACCTGCAGCTAAAGTCCTGGGAGAAATTTTAAATGTTCCCCTAATGGGTAGATTGGTTAAAAAAGATGATTCACTGCAAGACAAAACATTTAAGCCTGATCGTTTTCTTGGACATGGAGACCTAATTGAAACAGAAGAATGTATCATTGAAGCAATACATACTCCAGGTCATGCTTCAAATCATTTATGCTTTTTGATTCAAGAGGAAAGAGTCATGCTTACAGGAGACCATATTATGAATGGCTCTACTGTTGTCATTGCTCATCCCGATGGATCCATGAAAGATTATTTGAAATCCTTAGAATTATTACGAAAATATAATTTTGATAAAATCTGGCCTGGACATGGAGATTCCCTTAAAGATCCAATGGCCGTGGTTGACTGGATCATAGATCATAGACTTCAAAGAGAAAAAAAAGTTATCTCTAAGTTAAAAACTTTTTCATCTGTTACGTCAGAGGATTTAGTAACAAGTGTCTATGATGATGTCGATCCTAAACTTCATCCTATTGCTGTTTGGAGTCTTGAAGCCCACTTATATAAACTTCTTGAAGATAAAGTGATTACTTTAGATACAAATCAAAAAATTTGGTCTTTTATTCAATAATATGTTTGCTTTTATCTTAGGTTGTTTATATTTAATTTCCGCATTGATCATTCTATTTTTAGTAAAAGAGAAATTTAATATCTTTGGATTTATTTATAATCAAAATAATAAAAACTTTTTATTAATTTTTGATGTCCCTTTTTTACTCATTAGTTTTGCAGCAATCATTGAAACAGCTCATTGGTTTATTTTTGTTATATTTTTTATGCACGCACTTAACTCAATGACGCTTTTGCTTAAGCCTGAATTTTTCTATCAATCAAAAGGCGAGATGCAACTGATGGATGAAACCACTCTTAATAACTATTTAGTAATAATTTCTTCGGTGATTGGCTTAGGTTGTTTATTAGTTAGTTATTTTTAAATCGCGCTTATTTTTAATTAAATCATCTACCACACTTGGATCGGCGAGGGTGGATGTATCACCAAGATTATTAAATTCTCCCGAAGCAACTTTGCGTAAAATTCTTCTCATAATTTTCCCTGATCTTGTTTTTGGCAGCCCTGGTGCCCATTGAATAAGATCAGGTTTTGCAATTGGACTAATTTCTTTAGCGACAAAGTTTTGCAATTCACTTATTAAATTTTCATTCTCTTCCTCTCCAACCATGAGGGTTACATAAGCGTATATTCCTTGACCCTTTATAGGGTGCTCAAAGCCGACAATCGCTGCTTCAGCAACCTTTTCATGCAAAACCAAAGCGCTCTCTATTTCCGCGGTCCCTAGTCTGTGCCCAGAAACATTTAAAACGTCATCAACTCGACCAGTAATCCAAAAATATCCATCTTCATCTCTCCTAGCACCATCACCGGTAAAATAGGCTCCGTCATAGGTCGAAAAATAAGTATCTATCATTCTTTGATGGTCTCCATACACACTTCTAATTTGGCTAGGCCATGATTGGGTAATAATAAGATTTCCTGATTGAGCTCCTTCTAAAATATTTCCATTTTCATCGACAAGCTCTGGCCTAACCCCAAAGAATGGTAAAGTTGCTGATCCTGGTTTAACTGGAGTAATGCCCGCTATTGGAGAAATCAGTACCGAGCCAGTTTCTGTTTGCCACCAGGTATCAATAATATGACAGTTCTCATTACCAACCACTTTAAAATACCACTCCCATGCCTCTGGATTGATTGGCTCACCAACTGTTCCTAGAATACGTAAGCTTTTTCTATTTGTTTTTAACACATGCTCATCTCCTTGAGCCATTAATGCTCTTAGAGCGGTTGGAGCTGTGTAAAAAATAGATATTTCATGTTTCTCGCAAATCTCCCAAAACCTTGAGGGACTGGGATATGTTGGAATGCCTTCGAACATTAAACTCGTGGCGCTATTAGATAAAGGCCCATAGATAATATATGTGTGACCAGTAATCCATCCAACATCTGCAGTACACCAATATTTATCCTCTCCTTTATATCCAAAAAGATATTTAAAACTTAAATGTGCTCCTAGTAAGTATCCTCCAGTAGTGTGCATTACACCTTTTGGTTTTCCTGTTGAGCCGGAGGTATACAATATAAATAAAGGATCTTCAGAAGACATTGGTTCACAAGGGCACTCATTTGATGCTTCAGCAAACATTTCATCATAATCTTTGTCTCTGCCTTCAACCCAATCAATATCACCTTTTGTTCGCTTTATAACAAGACAATTTGTAACATCTGGACAATCTAATAACGCAGTATCAACGTTCATCTTGAGAGGTATTTTTTTTCCACCTCTTATCGCTTCATCTGAGGTGATCACTATTCTGCAATCTGCGTCTAGAATTCTGTCCTTCAATGATTCTGGAGAAAAACCACCAAACACAACAGAGTGTATTGCGCCAATTCTTGCACAAGCGAGCATTGCATAGGCAGCCTCTGGAATCATTGGCATATATATGCAAATTCTTGATCCTTTTGAAGCTCCCAAATTTTTTAAAATGTTTCCAAATTTAGATACATTTTGATGTAACTCTTGATAACTAATTTCCTGTGATTCATTAGGATCATCTCCCTCCCAAATCAGCGCAGTTTTATTAGCATGTAACCCTAAATGCCTATCAATACAATTATGAGCAACATTAATTTTGCCTTCTTCGAACCACTTTGAATCAACAAACTTCTCATTATGGACTCTTTTAAAAGGCTCTATCCAATCTAAGTTATCTAAAGCCTGGTTGTGAAAGAATGCTTGAGGATCTTCAATGGATTCTTGATACATCCCGTTATATTCCTCAAGGTCTTTTATGAAAGGATTTACAATATTTTTAGGGGGTAGATATTTCTTTTGAGCCACAAGAATGCCTAGCTTTTAAAATATTGATGGTTGAGGATTAATAAAATTTTTACCTCTAGGATCCGACATAATTTTATTAATAAGCATATCGTAGTCTGAGCCACCATCCTCAAGATCAATTTCTGAAGCATTTATAATTAACAGCGGAGCATTTTCAAAGTATAGAAAGAATTTTGAATAAGCATCATTTAATCTTTCCAAATAATCAACCGTAAGGAATTTTTCATCAGGATTGCCGCGTTTATTAATCCTCTCTAATAAAACTTCCACAGGAGCTTGAAGATAAATTACTAAATCAGGCGATGGCGCATCTATCGTCAAATGCTCATAGACTTTGTCATAAAGACTCATTTCTTCCTCAGAAAGTGTAACCTCGGCAAATAATCTATCTTTTTGAATTAAAAAATCAGCAACACGCACAGGTTCAAATAATGATCTTTGCTTTAAATCCTCAATTTGTTGCATACGTTGAAATAAAAAAAATAATTGAGTTGCAAGAGCAGATTGCTTTGGGTTTCTGTAAAAGTTTTTTAGAAAAGGATTTTCTGCAGGCTGTTCTAAAAATACATCATAATTAAAAGTCTCAGCGATTTTGTGGGCAAGTGTAGTTTTACCGACGCCAATTGGTCCCTCAATTGCGATGTATTTTGGAAGTAGTGCTTCCTGTAAAGCTGGTTCCATAAGGTTTTAATTTTGTTTAGTAAAGATTAGCTTAACTCTTTCAAGAAACCAAACTTTTTCTCAACCGGACCGTTTCTTGATTCCCTCAATTTTTTCAGTAATTCAATTTTTACCGGTCGATTAACCTTTTGAAACTGAGTCCACCAATTTCCTATACCTTGATTATCTTCTGAAGCTTCTTCTCTTAAAAGCAGAAAGTCATATGCCGCTCTAAAACGGGGATGATTAAGAACCTTATAGGGCTGATGACCAAGACGAGTCTCAAGCTTTAATTGCAGCGACCAAATATCTTTAATGTATCCATGAAATTTTCTAGGGACAGCAGTAAGTTCTTGTTGCTCTCGAATAGTTCTATCCATGCTTCGAAAAAATTTTCTTAGGTTGAGGCCTCCATTTTCCTTTGACACATCTATAAGCCTTGGCCATAGCAACGCAGCAATAAGAAAACCGGGAGTGACAGACTTTGATGCCTTTAACCTATTGTCGGTATTAATTAACGCAGCATGTTGCAATTTTAGGCCAAATGAATGTTCGTTATATGTTTCCGAATTAATTAAATATTTTATAACCCCGAATGAATTCAGTTTTTTAAAATTATCAATTGCATGTTTTGTAAGAAAAATTTTACAAAACTCATCAAACATTCTTGCATTTGAGATATTTCCGAGCAAATGCCCCTTATCGTATATTGCCTTTTTAACATCACTTGAAATTTTAAAATTTAATTTCGAGCTAAATCGGATTACACGCAAACTCCTCACTGGATCTTCTTCAAACCTCAGCTGTGGATCACCTATGGAGACAAGCAATTTTTTTTGTATGTGATGAAGTCCATTATGAAAATCATGTAAAAGATTTTGCAGAGGATCAAAATAAAGCGCATTAATGGAAAAGTCTCTCCTTATGCAATCTTCTTCCAAGGTTCCCCAAACATTATCTCTTAAAATTTTTCCTTCTGAGTCCTTCAAAACCTCAGAGGCATTTTCATTTCTAGAGATGTTTGCTCTGAATGTAGAAACCTCAATTAATTCATTTCTACTAAACACATGCACCAGGCGAAACCTTTTACCAATTATTCTTGATGATCTAAAAATTTTTCTAACTTCTTCAGGAGTAGCATTGGTTGAAACATCAAAGTCTTTTGGTTTAATTCCCGCTAATAAATCTCTTACACAACCTCCTACTAGATAGGCTTGAAACCCAGATTTTTTTAATTTCTTAATGATTTCAATCGAAAGAGGGCTAAATTTACTTTCCTTTAGGACCTTTGGGGTTTTTATCTTAGATTGCTTATTTGTTTTATTCAAAAGCTTAAAAAAGTATCTTTTGAGCAGTTATTTTAACCACCAAGTTGCTTTTCTTTAATTTCATCAAGCGTTTTGCAGTCGATGCAGTGAGTAGCGGTTGGACGAGCTTCAAGTCTTTTCACTCCTATTTCTATTCCGCAAGCATAACAGTATCCATAGTCATCTTGTTTAATTTGTTCAAGAGATGCTGCAATTTTGTTAATAAGCTTTCTTTCCCTATCTCTTGTTCGAAGCTCAAAAGCAAACTCTTCTTCTTGTGATGCTCTGTCGATGGGATCTGCATATGATTCACCTTTATTTTTAAGATGATCAAAAGTTTTTTGCATTTCTTCTTTTAAATGTTCGCGCCAATCAATCAAAACTGCATTAAAGTGTTTTTTCATAGCAGCACTCATGTACTTTTCACCTTTACGGCCTTTATAAGAAGAGATTGGAGAGGTTCTCTTTTTAGCAGTAGACTTCTTTACCGTAGTTTTTTTAGTTGAATTCCTCTTCGCTGGTGACTTCTTAACTTGAGCTTTCTTATTTTTAACAGAAGTTTTTTTAGAAGCTATTTTTTTAGTAGAAGACTTTTTTAATTTAGTTTTCTTAGAGGTTGTTTTCTTAGCAGTAGTTTTTTTTGTATCCGCTTTTTTTGGCATATTTATGTAAATAAATTTTTTAGGCGCAAGAAATTATCAGAAAGCGGGCGAATAAGCTAGCTTTTTTTATAATTATTTAATACTTCTTGATAAGATTCTTGACTTAGTCTAGGCCCAAAAGTTTCTACAACTTTTGAAGCTCCATAATTTGCAAACTCAGCGCAAGACTTCAAGTCTTGATCTTGAAGTAATGCATACAAGAAGCTACCAGCAAACATATCTCCTGCACCATTAGTATCGACAGGAGTAATGTTAAATTGCGGAGACTTTATAATCTCCTCTTTTGTAATTACGACACTACCTTTTTCACCCAAAGTAATTATTGAGGTATAGGGTTTATCTTGCAGTTTTGAAAATGTTTTATCAATATCTTCTTCTTCCACAAAGGCCTTTGCTTCATCATCATTACCAAAAATGTAGTCTAAGCCATATGACTCTAATTCTTTAAATTTGTCTTTAAAACCCATGACAATTCCTGGATCAGATAATGATAATGCTATTTTTACACTAGGAAAATCTTTTAGGTGATCAAGCGCCTTTAAAGTTACTTTATAGTTATCTTGACTTGTTACCATGTATCCTTCGATATAAAAGATTTTTGAATTTGCAATCTGCTCTAAATCAAGATCATTTTCGTCCATTAAGGAACTCACATTTAATGCAGTGGTCATTGTCCTTTTGGCATCTGGTGTAACAAGAATTAGGCATTTTCCGGAGGGAATAGAGCTTGCAGACGACATGTTCCCTTTATGGCCAATTCCAGCTTCTTTGATACTTTCAAGATATCTTATGCCGTCTTGGTCATCGGCAACTTTGCAGGTGTGAAAACATTTTGCACCAAAACTTGATGCAGCAACAAGACTATTAGTTGCTGATCCCCCACAGTCAGATACTGTTTCTGCTCCAGAAGCAATCAGTCTATCTATTATTGGTGCGTGTTCTTCAGCACTGGATAGAGTCATTTGGTCTATTTCTAAGCCGAGCTCAGAGATAAGACTATGTTCTACTTTAAACACAGTATCAACAAGAGCGTTTCCAATAGCACTAATATCATTTTTCATTTTTATAGTTCCTTAATTGCTTTTTCAATCTTACTTTTAGTTTGATCAATTATAGCCTGATCATGAGTTGAAGATATAAAACCGGCTTCAAATTTAGATGGAGCAAAGTATATTCCCTGATTTAATGATGCATTGAAAAATTTTTTGAACATTACATCATCAGTTTCTAAAACATCTTGATAATTTTTTGGGAAATTTTCACTTAAGAAAAAACCAAACATGCCACCTATAGAAGATGTTGAAAATGGTATTCCTTTATCATTCATTAGATTTTTTGTGTGCAACATTATTTCTGATGAAGCAAGTTCTAATGCATCAAAAGGATTTTCTTTGATTAATGCATTAAGTAAAGCTATTCCAGCACTCATTGCCAATGGATTTCCAGATAATGTACCTGCTTGATATATAGGCCCTATTGGAGCAAGTTGATTCATGATAGATTCTTTCCCCCCAAAAGATCCAACAGGCAGCCCCCCACCTATTACTTTGCCAAGAGCTGTTAGATCAGGTTCAATTTTATATAGAGATTGAGCACCTCGAAGGGCTACTCTAAAACCAGACATTACTTCATCAAAAATAAGGAGAGAATCAAATTTATTGCATAATTTTCGTAAAGCTAAAAGAAATTCTTGCTCTCCAGGAATGAAGCCCATATTGCCAGCAATAGGCTCGACAATAATTGCAGCTAAATCTTCACCAATTTTATTTGCAATTTCTATTACAGATTCCGCGTCATTATAATCACAACTGTATGTAAGCGCTGCTAACTCTTTGGGTATCCCAGGGGAATCTGGTAAACCAAAAGTAGAAACACCAGAACCAGCTTTAACAAGCAAAGAATCAACATGTCCATGATAGCAACCAGTAAATTTTATAATCTTATTTCTGCCTGTGAAGCCTCTAGCCAGTCTAATGCAACTCATTGTTGCTTCAGTTCCAGAATTAACCATTCTTATTTTTTCCATAGATGGAACTTGGCTCTTAATTATTCTTGCCAGCTCACTTTCAAGACTTGTTGGAGCGCCGTAGCTTGTTCCAAGCTCAAGCTGAGCTTTTATAGCATTTAATACAATTGGATTTGAATGTCCAAGTATCATAGGACCCCAGGATCCAATGAAATCTATGTATTGATTATCATCCTCATCAATTAAAGTTGGACCTTTGGCAGACTTAAAAAAAACAGGCTTCCCGTCAACATTTTTAAATGCTCTCACTGGTGAATTTACACCACCTGGCATTAGTGTCTGAGCTTGCTCAAAGAGAGATTCTGATTTATTTCTTTTCAAAGGTATTTCTTTTAAAACTAATTAATATTTAATCTTTTATTTTTTATATAAATGTGCGCGTGAATGATATCAAATTTATTGAGAGATTTTTCTTATTTCATGCGCAAATTCCTCAACTTTCTCCCAATCTGTAAATTCATAAGTTTTAGATATATCTGTAGGTCCATTTGTAATCCACATGATTAGTCTGATCATATGTTTATCGATAAATCGATATTTTGGATAATCTACTTTGCCAGCAAAAACTGCTAATTTTCTTGGAGTCCAATTTGAAAGTGTTAAAAATTTTTTAATGTAAGGATTAGTTTCAGGTGTATTTTTTTCGGGTTTTCTTGCTACTACGTTGACACTAAAAAATGCATTACTTGAACTCTCCAAGAAATCAATATTATTTCTTATGAAATCATACACATCCTTAGAGTGTTTTCCATATCTTATACTTGCCCCAACAATAACATGTTCAAAACTTTTATTAAGAACTTCAAAATTCTCCTTTATGTTTTGTATTGTTTGCAAATCAACTTCAAAAGAATCATCCAAGACATTTTTTATTTTTTCACATATCAATTTTGTTTGCCCATCAGTAGTTGAGTATGCAATAAGTATTCTTTTCATAATAAATATTTAAAATATTTTAACTTCTATCTACTAATCTTGAAAAAATAATTATGAATCCTATAGAATAAAGACCATATGAATATTGAATCAACATCCATTACCGTTAGTTCTAATGCAATTAAGCGGATTCAAGGGCTTTTGCCTGACCAACAATCAAACTTTTTCAGGGTTTATGTAACTGGAGGAGGCTGCTCTGGTTTTCAGTATGGATTTAAGTTTGATGATAATCCAGCAGGAGATGACGATATTTTAGATTTTGAAGGGTTCACTATTTTACTAGACTCGCTTTCTTATCCATATCTTTATGGCGCAACTTTAGATTATGTAGAGGACCTTTCTGGTTCGAAATTTCTAATTACTAATCCCAATGCCAAAACTACATGCGGATGTGGCGAGTCATTTACTGTATAGATCTTGTAATTTTTCCAAGCAGTCCCTTTTTCTCTTTTACGTAAAGTTGATTTTTGTAAAATCGTTGACTAGCCATCCATCCAAAAGCCATGGCTTCAATTGCTTGAGGATCTAATCCAAACTTGCTACTGGACACAAGACCAATTTTTGTAAGTTTTTTAATTGAATTAATTAAAAATCTATTTTTAATTCCACCACCACAGATGATCGCCTGCTCAGGTAATTTATTTTGTGCATGAAGAGAATTTGCTATGCTAATTGCAGTTAACTCAGTTAATGTAGCCAAAATATCATTAGGAGATTTTTTTAATAACTCTTTTGGAATAAATTTGATATTAAATACTTCTTTGCCAGTAGACTTTGGATGCCTTTTTTTGAAGAAGGGATGACTCAGCATTTTTTTTAATGCGTGATGATGAACTTTTCCATTTTTGGCAAGATCACCATTTTTATCATAGGGAAGATTAAGAAAAGTTTGACAATAAGCATCCATCAAAGCGTTTCCAGGTCCACAGTCAGATCCATAAAAACTTTTTTTTCCATCAAGGAAGGTAAAATTCGATATTCCGCCAATGTTTAATATAAACAGCGATGAATTTTTTCTAGCAAATATTTTTTGATGAAATTCTGGAACAAGCGGAGCACCTTCTCCACCAAGATTTATGTGATCATTTCTAAAATCACTCACAACATCTAAACGACATTCCATAGACACTATTTTTGGGTCACCGGCTTGAATTGAAAATGGATATTTATGCTTAGGCGCATGAAACAGTGTCTGTCCGGACAAACCAATTGCCAAAATTTGATTTTTATTTATTTTGTTTTTTACAAGAAACCTATTTATAGATTTGCCAAATGCAATACCTATTTTTTTATCTAGTTCAATATATTTATTTAGGCTTAATTTCTGATGTTGGATTACATTTGAAATATCTTTCCTTAAGCTATTAGGGTATTTGTAGGAACCAAAATTTAATAATTCTATTTGTTTATTGGTAATACTTACTGAACAAATATCAATTCCATCGTGACTAGTACCACTCATTGTGCCAATAAAAATTTTACCGGAATAGCTTTTCATTAGGATCTTTAGATAATAACTCATCTGATATTTGTATGTAATTATTTCTTTGTACTTTAAATAGATTCATTTCAGATTTATTGATTGGAGATGCTGAAGGCAATGCGACTTTTAAAGGATCAGTCCTTTTCTCTCCAATCCTAAACTCATAATGCAAATGGGGAGCTGTAGCCAAACCTGAGTCACCAACATAACCTATAGTTTGTCCCTGAGAAACTTTAATTCCTCTAGAAATACTCGAGTGATATTTGTCTAAGTGAGCATATAAAGTTGTTATTTCACCTCCATGCCGAATTACAATTGTTCTTCCATAACCACTTTTCCATCCAACCGACTGAATAACACCCTCGCCAGTTGCTCGAATGGGGGTACCTCTTTTAGCAGCATAATCAACACCATTATGAGCTCTTATAGTATTTAAAATAGGATGTCTTCTGTTTGGATTGAAATGGGAGCTGACATAGGCAAAATCAAGTGGAGCTCTTAAAAAAGCTTTTTCTAAACTCTTGCCGTCATCATTGAAATATTCCCATTTTTTGTTCCTACCTTTGTATCTAATTGCTGTGTATCGATTATTCTGATTATAAAATTCAGCCATTAAAATGCTCCCATTTCTAATTTGCTGGCCATCAACAAAGGGTGTTTCATAAAGAATTTTAAATCTATCACCAGCCCTGATGTCAAAAACAAAATCAATATCCCAACCAAAAATATATGCTAGATCCATTATTACACTTTCCGGAATTTCGCTTTTCAATCCAGCTAAATAGAAAGATGAATCTATTAATCCAGTTTTAAAGGAGTTAATAAGCTCAGGCTTTTTCTCAATTTTTTTTATTGCAATTTCAGGAAAAAGATTAATTTCATATGAAAGAAGGGGCCCTTTGTTGATAATAATTTTACTTAACTCATCACCTGAAGATATAAACTCCAATCTGTCCTTAGGCCTTATACTTTTTACTTCACCAGTTTTATCTTCCCTAAAAATTTTATAAGTATCATTTAGTGAGACTTTATATTTTTCAAATATTAAAGATAAATTTTCACCTTGTTCAACAATATGGATATCTCTTGATTGAATATTTTGATCATTTTGAATATTTATAGATAAGGATTCCGAAATTACTTCAGGAGCTAGCTCTTCTTGCTCAAGCCCAGCATCATAAATTAATAGTATTACAAAAACTGCAATGAAGACGAATGGCAATATTCTTATGTTGGGTTTATAAGTATTCACAGTTTTAAAAAATAATTTGACTCACTTTGGCAGGCGGACTGTGATCATTTTTATTGATTTTTCTATTGGCCAGCCTCATGATTTCATACATTTATTTGATTAAATACTATAATAAATGATAACTAATGAAAGAAGATCTAAATTTAATCAAACGAGGCATTGATGAGCTGATTGGCGAGGATGAGCTTTTGGCAAAACTCAAATCCAAGAAGCAGCTTATTGTAAAAGCTGGTTTTGATCCTACTGCACCAGATTTGCATCTAGGCCATACAGTCTTGATCAATAAACTTAGGCATTTTCAACAATTAGGACATCAAATAATATTTTTAATTGGTGATTTTACTGGAATGATCGGAGATCCTTCAGGAAAAAATAAAACTAGACCTCCATTAGATAAAACTGATATTGACGAGAATGCAAAATCTTATAAAACGCAAATTTTTAAAATTTTAGACTCTAAGTTAACAGATGTAAGGTTTAATTCAGAATGGAGCAAAAAACTCGGTGCTGAGGGAGTAATCAAACTTGCATCTCAATATAATTTAGCCAGAATGCTTGAGCGCGATGATTTTAATAAAAGGTATAAGTCTAATCAGAGCATTGCTTTGCATGAATTATTATATCCTCTGATTCAAGCTAATGATTCAATAACCTTGCATGCGGATGTAGAGCTCGGTGGTACCGATCAAAAGTTTAATCTTTTAGTAGGCAGGGATCTTCAAAGGGCATTTGGCCAAGAGCCTCAAGTTGTTATCACTGTTCCAATTCTAGAGGGTTTAGACGGAAAAAATAAAATGTCTAAATCTTTAGATAATTATGTTGGAATCGATGAGTCTCCAAATGAAATGTTTGGAAAAATTATGTCTATATCAGATGAACTCATGTGGAGATGGTTTGATCTGTTGAGCTTTAAATCTTCTGACGAAATTAACGCCTTAAAATCTCAGCAAGATAATGGAAGGAATCCAAGAGATATAAAAATTGAATTAGCCAAAGAGCTAATTGCTCGCTTCCATGACGAAAAATCAGCAAATGATGCAGAATCAAACTTTATCGATCAATTCCAAAAAAAGAATATTCCAGATGATATTGAAGAAATATTGCATAAAATTTCAGGTGAGTCTATTCCACTAGCTAATTTGTTAAAAGATTGCGGCATGACTTCAAGTACTTCTGAAGCAATGAGAATGATTCAGCAAGGAGCAGTAAGAATCGATGAGCAAAAAATAACTGATAAAACTCATCAAGTTTTTATTGGTACCTCAGCAGTTTATCAAGTGGGCAAAAGAAAATTTAAAAAAATTATCCTTTGAATTTCATAATATAATTAATCCTAAATACACACATCATGCAACAATTTTTATCTTCCATTAATTTTTGTCTAAGTAATATAGGTTATTTATTTATATTATGTGTGCCTGTAATTACTCTTGAGGTTGCATTAGCGAGTCTCATAGGTTCCATAGACATTCAAACAAGCTCTGATAGCGCAGCTCTTGAAGCAATTGGTGAAATATCCTTTCAATTTTCTATTCTTTTGATTGCATCAATAATATTATCTGTTGCATTGAGTGGAGGTTGTATGGTGGCCTTTCGTTCATTATCAAATGGAAATTCAATAACGCCATATCAAGCACTTTTTGCAGGCTTGAAAAAGTTTTTTCCTCTCTTGTGGGCAAATATCATGCATTCCATTGCATATGGACTAGGCTTTCTAATGTTAATTTTGCCAGGTTTTTATTTATATGGTCGCTTGGGTTTATTCCCTTTATTTATTATGTTTGAAGAGAAGGGAGCCATGGATTCTCTTGGCGAATCTTGGAATCTAACCGAAGAATTTGCAACTAAATTATTTCTCCTTACAACAACATTCATGAGCATCCAATTAATTTTTGGACTTTTAGGTGGAACTATTATTGCTGATGGAAGTTTATGGTTTTTGGTAATTACTACATTAATTAAATATGCAACTTTAATGCCTCTGTTTTATTTATTTTTTAGTCTGTACAAGTCTGTAAAGCAAAGCCAACAAACAGGATAGTTTATCAAGATGAAAATTTTAGTCATGGGATTACCTGGAAGTGGCAAAACTTACCTAACTCAGAGATTAGTGCCTTTGCTTAACGCCGCCTGGTACAACGCTGATCAAGTAAGGAAGATGGCAAATGATTGGGATTTTTCTGATGCGGGAAGAGCACGGCAATCTATGAGGATGAAAGCTTTTGCGGATTTTGAGAAGTCACATGGAAGGTATGTTGTGTGCGATTTTGTTTGCCCAACAAAAGAAACTCGGGAAAATTTCAGTGCCGATATTGTAATTTGGATGGACACAATTAAGGAAGGTAGATACGAGGACACTAATAAACTTTTTCAAGATCCTGAAAGAGTTGATTTTCATATAAAAGAGTGGAATGAACACAATCATGATGACATTGCCAAGGAGATATTGAAGAATGTTTGATTGGAAAAAGCCAACAGTTCAAATGCTTGGAAGATGGCAGCCTTGGCATGATGGCCATCAAGAATTATTTAAAAGATGCTTAGCTAAAACTGGTCAAGTAATCATTCAAGTTAGAGATGTGCAAGGAGCATCAGGGGGAGACGGGCAAGATGATAATCCTTTTAATTGGGAGGAAGTTTGCGCGAATATTGAGTCTGGTCTATTAAATGATGGTTTTAGAAGGGGCGTTGAGTATGAAATTATGCTGGTACCAAATATTGTTAATATAACTTATGGGAGGGGAGTAGGCTATTCATTTGAGGAAGAGGTTTTTGATAGTTCTGTCACCGAAATCAGCGCAACCAAAATTCGTCGGAAACTTCGTGAAGAAGGTAAATTAGATTAACCTTTGACTTGGTTTCCCAAGTTAATTGTTTAGTTTATAATCGCTTTTCCCAATTTATTGGGTCTGTAGCTCAGCTTGGTTAGAGCGCACCCCTGATAAGGGTGAGGTCGGTGGTTCGAGTCCACCCAGACCCACCATTTACAGTAATTAAAAATTTATGCTGAACGACTTGGCGTTTTTCAGTCTTGCTTATTTTTTTAGGATATGGAACTTACTAATCTTCCTCTTTCCAAACTTCTTCACCATTCCATATGAGTCTCTTCACACAGTATGACAAAGGTCCTTCTGCTTCAACTATTGCTTCGGTGATATCATCGGGAAATCCACCATCATATTTTTCATCTGCCCAATCATATAATTTGCCCTCATATTCATTAACTACCCATTCAAGAAAATAGTTTTCATCATCGAACTCATCTTTTCCTACTTCTTGAACCTCTTCCATAGATATATGATCTGTAGCATCAAGCTCGACTTCAAAGCCAAATCTATTCCCATCTACATGATATAGCCTGGCACTTAACATAATCTCTTCATAGTTTGAAATTTGGTTGAAAACCTCCTCTCTCACTTCTTCTTCTGCTGATGCAAATGTTGATTCCCATTTTGTATTGATAGAATCTATTGTTTGTTTTAAATCCATAGCAATCCCTTTTGTAAATATTTAAAAAAATAATGTAAATTAACATCTATGCTACAAAAAATATTAAATGACATCAATGAGAACTGGCAGCACATATATGCTGAGAAAGAGAATGATATACGTGAGTATGCATTATCAAAACTTACTAAAAAATACGCCTCTATAAGTATGGGATATTGTTTGAAAGCAAAAGATGATGATTTAAGTGAAGATGAAAAAAAATGTTTTATTGAGACAGAACTATATCTAATTTGTGAAGATGAGGAGGGAAATAAATTAGCATGGTCAGATCTTGGAATTGAGAAATATAAGTTTGAATGGGTGGGTGATTATCTGAGAGACATTATTTATGACTTTGCTAAGTCAGGCGCTGAGCATGGTAGTTTAATGTTTCCTGATGAGATCAGACAGGCTATTATTGACGGCAATGGTAAATACAGCTATTGGGGTGAGAATATTTACTGGAATGATGATGAGCAAGTCTACTAAGGAAAAGTCATTACATAAGCTAGAGGTACAGTGGAAGAAAGCACAGAAGAATATTTTAAAAACTTTTCTTGAAGATGATGATTTTGATCTTTATTTAAGAGATAAGAAGGGAAAATTTTGCAAAAATAAAATGAACAAGCATGAAAAAGGTTCCTTTGGTGAGTATGTATTTGCTCAGTTTTTAAATAAGAAAGAAATTTCTTATAAAAGAGTAAACCGCTTTGGAAGAGATTTTGAAATCTTAATTGAGGATCAAAAATATAAAATAGACCTAAAAACATCCTCAAGACATAAAATATGGAACAATAAAAAGTACAGTAAATATAATGTTCATTATGACGTCATATTTATTGATGAAAAAAGTGAAAATATTCCTGTGGAGCTATACCCAGAT
>MDSW01207578.1_pt1 | contig 21405 bp, 10 predicted proteins | sample 811171 | NCBI WGS metagenome assembly MDSW01 (sample SAMN05326641, study PRJNA326480) | marine metagenome | isolation source: seawater | place: Atlantic Ocean: North West | collected 2012 | reverse complement strand
CCCCCGCGCGGTCCGCTTCCGCGCGCTCCTTTTCGTCGCGTCGCCTTCCCCGGGCGGCCCCCTGTCGTCATCGCCTCGCGTCTCCTCCCCCCTCTTCGTCCTCTCCGAGGCGTCGAACTCCTCGCGTCTCGTCCGCGTCGGCACCGCGCGACCCCGGTTCGAGGCGCCCCGTTCGTCTCGCGCGCCATGGCCGCTTCCAAAGCCGCTCAGCGCGGCGCGTTCATCCTCTTCGAGGGCGTCGACCGGTGCGGTAAGACGACGCAGAGCACGCGGTTGGTGGAGACCCTTCGCGCCGCGGGCGTTGACGCCGAGCTCTGGCGCTACCCCGACCGCACGACGGCGATGGGGAAGATGATCGACGCGTACCTGCAGAGCAAGACGGACATGGACGACGGCGCGATCCACCTCCTGTTCAGCGCGAACCGCTGGGAGAAGCGCCAAGCGATGGAGGCGAAGCTGGAGAGCGGCACCACCCTCGTCGTCGACCGGTACTCCTACTCCGGCGTCGCCTTCACCGCCGCCAAGGGCGTTCCGGGCCTCGACCTCGAGTGGTGCAAAGCCCCCGAGCGAGGCTTGCTGCGACCGGATTGCGTCTTGTACCTCAACATGCCCGTCGATCAGGCGGAGAAGCGCGGCGGGTTCGGCGAGGAGAGGTACGAGACGACCGAGCTGCAGAAGAACGTCCGCGCGAACTTCGAGGCGCTGACGGAGGACTGGTGGACGACCGTGGACGCGACGGGGAGCGTCGAGGAGGTGGCGGCGACGTGCGAGCGCGTCGCGAGGGACGCCGTTGACAGATGTCGAGGAGGAGCGGCGTTCGCGAGGCTCTGGCAGTGAGACGAACGGAACGAGCGGGGCGGTCACACGAGGCGGCGAGAGCGCGCGCGGGAGAGAGGTTGGGGTGAGAGGGCGCGACGCGTCGATGCGTGGCGGCGCGCCGTCGTCCGTCGAGCGGAGCGACGCGAGGAGGCGGAGGAGGCGGATTGTAACAGTGCAGACCCGTCGAGTTCTATGCGAGATTTCGGCCCAGGCGGGGCGCGACTGACGATGATTTCGGCGCGCCCCGGGTTCCCACGTACGAGCCCCTCGATTCAGTCGCCGCCGCCCCTCACTCTTCGCGCGCGCTCGCGCTCGGCGGTGGGTCTCTCCCGGCTTTTGGATGTCGGAGCCCACCCCCGCGGGTCCTCGCGCGGGCGTGGCGTACCCCGTCTCGCTCGGCGCGACGCTAACCGGGTCCCCGGGGTCCGCCCCCCGCGACGCGTACGCGTCGTTCAAGTACGACTGGAAGGTGCCCGGGATCGATCCCTCCAAGCCCGGTCGCGTGCGGCGGGACCCGAGCTCCGGGACCCGCGTGACGGTGGCGTTCCAGAACGTCGTCGAGGGCGAGCGCGAGATCAACTACCGGGGCACGTACCACCCCCTGAACCGCGACGTCGACCCGAGCGCGGAGGCGTCGGCGGGGTCGTCGTCGGGCGTGGAGTGCGCGCTCGTGTTCGACGCGGCGGCGGGGACGTACGTCCTCGAGCGCCTGGACGGCGCGGTCAAGAGCCTCAGGGTGGCGCGGGACGAGGACGCGGGGATGATATCTTCCGGGACCGCTCCGGGCGTCGGCGTCGGCGACCTGACGAACCCGAAACCTCCGGGACCCGCGTCTCAGCGCCGGCGCCCCGCGCAGGACCCGACGGAGGCGGCGGTGATGGAGGCGGCGGCGGAGGCGGTGGCGGGGCGGAGTCGCGCGGGGGGCGCGGGGGGGCCATCCGTCGCTGGCGCGTTCGCGCGATTCGAGGACGAGGCGGAGAACGAGGCCTAGCGAGGCGGAGTGACGGTAGCTAGCGGTGTGTAGTCACACGCATCGCCTCTCGCGTCGAACGTGTACCTTCAGCGTTCGCGTCGCTTGGGAGCATTCGCGGCGTCTTTCGCGCGCGACGCTCCGAGGCTTTTCATACACATCATTCATAGTTAGGCTCCCTCGGCGTCGGTCGGTTTCCTCCTCGAGAGGAGCGCTCGTCACGTCGCCTTCGCGAGCTGCTCCGCGAGCACCTTCGCCAGCTGCGGCGCGGTCACCTCGGCTTCGAGTCCGTTTGCGGCGCAGTACGCCTCGGCGACGGCCTCGGGGTTCTCCCCCTCGCGCACGACGACCGGCGGCCGCGGAGCGGCGTCCGGCGCGGCGCCGTCCACCGCCACCGCCATGTTCACGAGCACGCGCGGCGGCTTAGGGGCGTCATCCGGTGTCTCGGCGGCGTCGGCGTCCGCCGCGCCTTCGTTCGGTTCGTTCCCGCCGCCCGCCTCGGCGTCGTCCCTCCCCGCGACGCGTTCGCCGCGGATCCTCTCCGCGACGCGCTCGACGAGGATCGGGACCGCGGTCGCGTCGAAGCCGTGGCGCGCCACGAACGCCTCCACCGCCTGCTGCAGCACGTCGCCCTCGTACAGCCGCAGGGGCGCCGTCTTTCCCGCGCCGTCGGTGACGTCGATGACGTACACCGGCGCCGGGGACGACTCCCCCAGATCGGCGGCGGGGGCATTTTCGCTCTCTTCGGCTTCGCTTGCCGCGGCCTCTCGCCTCGCGCTCGCCTGCGTCTCGCGCACGCGCGCCGCGACGGCGTCCAGGAGCTTCGCGCGCGTCTCGTCGTCGACGCCGAGCTCCGCCGCGAATTGCGCGACGCGTTCGCCCAGCGCGTCGCCCTCGAAGAGCTTCAGCCGATGCTCCGTCTCGCCGTCGAGGGTCACGGGGATGTCGTAGACGGGGGTTCTTGGCGCGACACGCTTGCGCACCTCCTCGAAGAAGTGCGGGAGGAACTCCTCGGGGACGTTTTGCTCGGCGGCGAACTTGCGCACGGCGTCTGCGAGGTCGTCGCCCTCGTACAGCCTGAGCGGGACGACCTCGCCGGACTCGAGGGAGACGGGGAGCTCGAACAGGGGCTCCTTCGCCTCGGAGCTCTTCGCGGCGTTGGCGTTGACGGCTTCGGCGATGGAGATGAGGCGGCGCGTCACCTCCGCCTTGAGCGAGGCGAGCTGCTCGGGCGCGAGCTGGTTCGCCGCGCCGAACGCCTCCGCGGCGACGTTCACGTTCTGCCCCTCGCGGATCTCGAAGTCCGCGCGCGTCTCGCCGACGTACACCGGGATCGCGAGGATCGGGAGCTCCTCGAGCGCGGAGGCGCCCGCGGACGCGAGCGCGAGCGCCGTCAGGGCGAACGCCGCGAGGACGCCGCGCGGCGCGAAGATCATCGTCGTCGTCGCGACGGGCGGCTCGACGACGGTAACAACGCGCGACGCCCCGCGCGGGGTCGCCGAGGCGCGCGCGGGGCGGGCGCGGAAAGAGCGCGCGATCGAGGACGGGCGACGCGCGAAGCGACGCGGGAGGCGGGCGAGGTGCGGTGGGCGGCGGTCGATCGCTCGGCGCGGGTCGAGTGCGCCCGCCCGCGCGAGCACCGTCCTCGATGAGCAATCGGCGCGCGGGAACATCGATCGAGAGCACCCGCGTGTGTGAGCGATCAACGGCGACACTTCAAATCGGCCGCCGCGTTCCACGGGCGTCCGTCCCTCGTCTCGCGGAGCTCTATCCGTCGCCCTCCTCCGAGACCGCCGCGCGCGCCGCACGCCTCGCGCGATGGGCTCGCTCGCCGCCGCCTCGTCCCTCGCCGCCCCCCGGGGACGCGCTCGCCCCCCCCCGCTCGTCCCGCGTCGTCCTCGCGCCCCTCCCGCGCGTCGCGCGCCGCGTCGGCACGCCCGGGTCCGCGCGCCCGTCCTCGCCGCCGCCTCGCGGCGCGCCTCCCCCGAGCTCCGCGAGGCGTGCGACGCGGTCGGCGACGAGCTCAAGGGCGTGAGCGTCTCCTTCGTCGGCGACAACGAGTCCGCGAACGTCGCCGTCGCCGAGGCCCTCGCGCGAGGTCTCCGGTACACCCCCCTGAGCGCGCCCAAGCTCGTGGAGCAGGTGACGGGCCAGAGCGCGGCGGAGATCTTGGCGGAGGAGGGCGACGCGGGACTCGCCGCCGCGGAGGCGGCGGTGCTGAAGCAGCTCAGCACGATGATCCGGTGCTGCGTCGCCACGGGCGGCGGCGGCACCGGCGCGAGCGCCAGGGGCGACTGCTGGGACTACCTGTTCGGGCAGTTCACCGTGTGGCTCGACGACGCGGAGGCGGCGGAGGCGGCGAAGCGCGCGCGCCCCGGCGAGCACGCGCCGCAGCGCGACGCGTACGCCTTCGCCGACGCGCACCTCGTGCTGTCGGCGAAGACGGTGGACAGCGAGGAGGACGCGGAGGCGATCGCGGCGAACGCGATGCGCGCGATCGCGGCGATGGTGGAGGGGGATCCGCAGCTCACGGGGAAGAAGGGGTTCTACGTCAAGATGGGGTGCCGCGGGGACTGGCCAAACATCCAGCCCCCGGGGTGGGACGGCACGGAGGAGGGGAAGACGGATCCGAGCACGGGGAAGACATACAGGGAGATGAAGGAGGAGGCGGAGGCGAAGACGAAGAAGGAATGAAAACGGAAACGGAAGGGGGCGTGGGGGAGATATCATGACCATATCTCATTGAGGGCGGCGACGAAGCCGCGAAGAGGCGCGACGAGACGAGACGAGACGCGCGGGGTCGATCCTCGGACATCTACTTGGAGTCCGTCTTACTTTCGTAGACTACTTTCGTGTGTGTTCTCAAAACATTTATTTTAGACCGTCGTTTCTTGAGTCCTCGATGAACTTCGTCGTCGATCGAGAGTTGACGGCGGATCCCCCACGGCTGCTTTGAAGAAAAAGCGGCGCTCGTGGTGTCCAAGCCGCCGCCGCCGCCCATCGGCGGTTCCTTCGCACACGTCGCGCGCGCGTGCGGGGGCGACCCGTTCCGTGCCGGTGGAGCGATCGTCCACGATGGGTCCCAAACAGAAGAAGAGCACGCGGAAGTTCGAGCGCAAGCACCTGGGCGACGCGCTCGTCCGCCGCAAGGCGGCGAAGGTGGCCGCGCAGCGTCGCCGCGCCAAGGAGATGCGCCTCGCCGCCGCGATGACGGAGGGGGCGGAGACGGGCGAGGCGGACGAGTCGGAGGAGGAGGAGGACGAGGCCGCCGCCGCCGCCGCCGCGCGCCCCGGCGCCAAGAAACGACTCGAGGACATGACCATCGACGAGTTCCTGCTGTCGGGCGGCAACGTCGCGAACGGGGACGGGGGCGAGGACGACGAGTCCGACGAGGACGCGAACGAGGGCGATTCCGAATCCGAGGACGACATCGACGCCGAGGAAGAGGACGACGAGGCGTGGCCCGAGGGAGACGAGGAAGAGGAGGAGGAGGAGGAGGAGGAGGAAGAGGAAGAAGAAGAGCGAGGGGGCGATCTGTCCGCCGTCGCGGGGGTGAAGAAATCGAACCGGCTCCTCCAGGAGGAGATCGACCAACACCGCGCCGATCTCGAGGCGCTCAAGGACACCGACCCGGAGTTCTACAAGTTCCTCCAGGAGGAAGACGCCGAGCTCCTCGAATTCGACGAGTCCGAGGGCGAGGAGGATCTCTCGGAGGATGCCTCGGAGGATGCCTCGGAGGATGCCTCGGAGGATCCCTCGGACGGCTCGGAGAGCGACTCGGAGGGCGGGAAGAGGAGGAAGAGATCGTCCAAGTCGTCCAAATCGAAGGCGCTCTCGGGTCCTCTCGACGCGAAGACGCTGACGTCGGCGACGGTGGCTCGGCTCTGCGAGCGCGCGTCCGGCGGGGACTCGCTCGGGTCCGCGCGCAACTTACTCCGCGCGTACCGCGCCGCCGCGCACTACGGCGACGAGGACGGAGACGAGGAGGCGGGGGTGAAGCTCGCGAGCTCGTCGGCGTTCCACGCGTTGGTGACGTTCACGCTCGAACGCGCGGACGACATCCTGCGCAGACTGCTCGGGGCGAAAAACCCGGAGGAGCAACACCCGGACGAGAAGCGCTCGTACAAGCCGCACCAGCAGACGCGGTGGAAGAAGGTGGAGCCGCTCGCGAAGTCGTTCCTGGGGAACACGCTGCACCTGCTCGGGCAGCTCACGGACCCGGAGATGAGTCGCTTTTTGATGGCGCGCCTGAACGCGTCGGTGCCGTTTTTCCACCCGTTCGAGCGGCTGACGCGCAAAACCCTCAAGGCCGTCCTCGCGCTGTTCGGCTCGGGCGAGCCCGCGCTCAGGGTGCAGTCGATTCTTCTCGTGCGTAACATGGGCGCGGTGCTGCCCCCGCCCACGCTCGAGCGCGCGGCGAAGGGGGTGTACCGCCAATTCGCGGCGAACGCGAAGTTCGTCAACGCCGAGTCGATCGAGCACGTCGCGTTCATGACCACGTGCGTCGCGGAGATGTACGGCATCGACCAGAACGTGAGCTACGCCCTCGCATTCACGTACGTCCGGCAGCTCGCGAGCTTGCTGCGGGGCGCGCTGACGAACAAGTCCAAGGAGGCGTTCCGCGCGGTGTACTGCTGGCAGTACGTGAACTGCCTCGAGTGCTGGACGCGCGTGTTGCGTCAGCACGCCGCGGACGAGAACGCCCCCCTGCGGCCGCTCGTGTACCCGGTCGCGCAGGTCGCCCTCGGCGCGGCGAGGCTCCTCCCCTCCGCGCGGTACGCCCCGCTGAGGCTCCGGCTCGTGCGGTCGCTCAACGCCCTCGCGAGCGCCACGGGGCACTTCGTCCCGGTCGCCCCGCTTCTCGTGGAGCTCCTCGGCTTCTCGGAGCTCAACAAGTCGCCCGTCTCCACGCGCGCCGCCCCGCCGGACTTCTCCCTCGTCCTGCGCGTCGCCAAGTCCGAACTCCGGTCGCCCGCGGTGCAGGAGATGATCGTCGACTCCGCGATGCAGCTCCTGGCGGAGCACCTGTGCCAGTGGGCGTACAGCCCGGGGTTCCCGGAACTCGCGCACGTCCCCGCGCGGGATTTACGAAAATTCGCAAAGGCGACGCAGGTGACCCGCTTCCGCAAAGCCGCGCGCGCCGTCGTGGACGCCGCGGAGCGCAACGCGGACTGGATCAACCGCAAGCGCGACGGCGTGGACTTCGCCCCGAAGGACGCGGAGCAGGTGCGGAATTTTCTGAGCGCCGAGCGCGACGCGAAGAAGGCGCCGATGGAAAAGCTCGCCGCGGCGTTACTCGAGAAGGAGCGCCGCCGCGTCGCCGCCGCGAGGGCCGCGGAGGTGGCGCTCGGCGGCGCGGGGAAACCCGCGGGGCGCGGGAGCGACGGAACGAGCGATTCGGAGGAGGAGGAGGAGGAGGACGACGAGGCGGAGACGGGCGAGGCGGACGAGTCGGACGAGGAAGAGGAGGACGAGGCGGATGAGTCGGACGACGAGGAGTTCGAGGGGATGGAGGACGAGGACGTGCTGGCGGCGCTGGCGAGTCGCGCCGGGGCGGCGGGGGGGACGACGGGCGGGGGGGTGCCGCCGATCAGGCCCACGCTCCCGCCCAAGAAACGCGACGCGCCGGAAGGCGACGAGGACGTCGTGGAGGATCTCGTCTTCTCGGACGACGAGGACGACGAAGCGAAGAAATCCGCGAAGAAGGCGAAGAAGAAGAAGAAGCGGTTCTGAACGAACGAGCGCCGGAGTCAGGTACGCGTGAACGTTTTCTACTTTCGTATGAGATAGCTATACCAATCTCCCGACGACGAGTATCCTCGTCTCGAGTCGTCTCTCGTATGTTCACCGCCTCGCTCGTCGTCGTCGCGAGAAGAACCCCCGTCTACGATACGGTCACTCGCCCGCCTTTTTCTTCTTCGCCGAGCCGCCCCCCATCCCGCGCACGGCCTTGAACATGCTCTTGATCATGGACTTCTTCTTCGCCGCGATCTGCCCCGCGGCCGCCTGCGGCGCCGATTGTCTCGCCGGACGCGCCTTTTCCTCCTCCGCCCGGGCCGGGGCCGGGGCGGGGGCGGGGGCCGGGGCCGGGGCCGGGGCCGGGGCCGCCCTCTCCGCCGCCGCGCCCTCCGACGCGTTCGCCGCCTTCGCCGCGGCGACGGCGAGGAAGTGCGTGGACCCCGACGACCCGGGTCGGTCGCCGACGCCGCTCGACGACGAGCGCGAGAACGACGCGACCTCGACCTCGGCGGCGTCCTTCTCCACCTGCTTCGCCCGCTCGGCGGCGGCGCGGGAGGAAGACCCCGCGAGGAGAACCGATCGCGTCTGATCCGCGAACGACGCCGCCGACGGCGTCCACGTCGTCGCCGCGTGCTTGTCCGACGCCTCCGACGCCGCGCCGCCTCTTCGCCGCGGCGGTCCGGGGGGAGGAGGACTCGGCTCGGGAGAGGAGGAGGCGGAGGAGGAGGAGGTCGTCGGCGCGGGCGACGCGGAGGACGAGGCGGTGCCGGAACCGAACCCGGCGCCGCGAGGAGCGAGGAGGCGATCCGCGCGAGCGCCGGCGGCGAAGGACTCGAGCCCCTGCCCGCTCGCCTCCCCGGCGTCGCGGAAAAACGGCGGCGGCGGCGGCGACGGCGACCGCGATCGCGATCGCGCGCCGCCGCTCGACGAGGGCGCGCCGCCGGGAGCGAGTAGGATTGAGGATGGGATCCCACCCGGCGGCGCCCCGCCGCGCCCTCCCCACGGGTCGAACGGGTCCACGCCCAGGCGCGCCGCGCGCGCCAGATCCGAAGACCCGGACCCGGAGCCGGAGCCGGAGCCGGAGCCGGGAAACCCGTCCGGTTCGTCGCGGGGGACGTACGCGTGATACCCCGGCGGCGAGCCGCCGCGGGGACCGTCGTCGCCTCGGGACCGTCGCGGGTAGGCGGTGGTTCCTCTTTCTTCGTCGCGGTCGCCCATCCCCCCCCCGAACCCCGCGAGCGTTCGCGCCGCCTCCTCCGCGCGGAGCCGCGTCGCGAGGCGCTCGTCGCGGCGCTCTTCCTCCGCGGCGAGCTTCGCCGCCACCGCCGTTCGCGCGTCCTCCTCCGCGCGGACTCGGCGGCGTTCGGTTTCCTCCGCCTTTCGGCGCGCCCGGACGCGCATCTCGTTCTCCGCCTGCACGCGGCGCACCGCGTCGCCGGCCTCGCCGAGGGGGTCGAGCGAGGCTCGCCGCGCCGCGCTCGCCGCTCGAACCTTCTCGAGCTCCTCCGCCTCGATCCTCGCCCGCGTGCGCTCGAGCTCCGCCGCCTCCGCGCGCGCCTTGACGAGCGCCTCCGTCTCGATCTTCGCCGCGGCTCTGCGCCGCTTCGCCTCCTCCGCCTCCGCGAGGAGCCGCTCGCGCTCCGCCGCCCGGAGCGCCTCCTGCGCGGCTTCGCGCTTCCGCGCCGCCTTCTCGACGCCCGCGCGACGAGCCGCGTCCGCCTCGAGCGTCGCGCGAACCGCCGACGCTCGCGCCTCGAGCTCGGCCGCGAGCTTCTCCTCCGCCTTGGCCTCGGCGCGCGCGAACGCGTCGCGCGCCTCGACGCGCGCCGCCTCGCGGAGACGCTCGCGCCGAGCCTCCGCCCGAGCCGCCTTCGCCTCCGCCCGAGCCGCCTTCTCCGCCGTCGCGCGCTCGCTCCGAGCCGCCCGCCGCGCCGACGCCGCAGACTCCGCCGCCGCGGACTCCGCCGCCGCGAGATCCGCCTCGAGCGCCAACCGCGCCTCGCGCTCCGACGCCGCGACGGACGCCGCCTCGCGCGCCGCCGCCGAAGCCTCCAGCGCCGCCGCCGACGCCTCGCGCGCCGCCGCCTCGGCGCGAACGCGAGCGTCGCGCTCCGAAAACGCCGCGAGTTCGTCGGCGCGCGGCGCGAGAGCGAGAGGCGCGCGCGATTCGGGCGCCGAGGGCGACGCGTGGTCTTCGAGGGTCTGCTGCAACTCGAGAAGGCGCTCCGCTCCGACCGGCCCGCGCGTCGCGGACCGAGGCGAACGCGCGAACTCGAACGCGCGCGGCGAAGGCGGCGGCGAGGGCTTCGAGGGGTCACGAGGCGAAGGCGCCGGTTCGCGCGCGGGCGGCGGCGGGCTCGCTCGGCGGCGGTCCGCCGACGGCGCTTCCCCGATGCCGCCCGACGATATCGGCGAGTCACCGCCGCCGACGGAGGCGACGGGCCGAGTCCGCGGCGACGCCTTCGTCCGCGGCGACGCCTTCGTCTGCGGCGACGGCGGCGAAGGCGTCGGCGCGCTCGCCGCCGGCGCGCTCGCCGCCGGCGCGCGTTCCTTTATTCCTCCTCCTTCGCCGCGCGAGACGCTCGCGCTCGGCGTCGCGTCTTCCAACGCGCTCGCCCACGCGCGCGCGGCGTCGCGCGTCGGCATTCGAAACGTCCACCGCCGCTTCGCGGCGGTCGCGCCGGGAAGCTCGAGGTCCACGAGCGCCGCGGGGCGGTCGCCGCGGGAGCCTTCCGGGACCCGCACCGCCACCGCCGCGCCGTCCGCGAGGCTCGCCGTCTCCAGCGGCATCGTCGCGCGGTTCGACGCGAGGACGAGGAGCTTCCCCGGGACGAGGACGAGGTACCGCTCCGGCGCGTCGATCCGGTCGGTTCCCCGCGCGCGCACACCCCCGGCGCTCCCCCTCGGCGCCTCCACCCCGCCCTCCCACCCGCGCTTCAGGAGCCCGCGGAGGTGGTACCTGTCGGGGTCCCCGGCGTACCCGCCGGCGCCGAGGTCCGTCACGAGGCACTCGAACACCGCGCGGTCGGCGGCGGTTTGAAACTCGAACGTTCCCACCGGCGTCCCCGCAGGTAAGGACGACCTCGAGCCCGCGGCGACGAGCGTCGTCACCGCGCGCGTCCGCTCGACCGACCCGTCGCCGCCGCCGCGAACGCTCAGGGACGCGCACTCGAACGACCGCGCCAGGGTCACCCGCGCGTGTCGCGCGTCGCCGCCTCCTTTCTCGTCGGCCCGCCGCGGGAGGTAACACTCGACCGCGCCGCGCTCGGCGTCGACGTGCATGAGCGCGGGGCGCGACCGCCCGCGGAAAAACGCCGCCACGGAGAAGGAGAAGAGAAAGTGCGCGGAGACGCCCAGCTCGACGTCTTTCCAGTACCGGTCGAGCACCAACACGCGCTCGCCGCCGGGGCGCGCGCGCGGGGTCACCGCCGACGCCCGCTTCAGCGGCGAGCGCGCCATCGGCTCCGACCCCTCGGCGCGCTCGATCGCGAGGCCGAGGTCGCGGTCGAGCGCGACGGCGTGGCGGGTCACCTCGGAGAGCGCCGCGCGCGTCGTCGCGTCGAGCGCGGCGGAAGGGCCTTGACGCCCGCGCCACCAGGGCGGCTTCTCCCCCCCGAGCGCGGCGCGGCTTCTCCCGGGGGGGAAAAAAAAGCCGTTCTCGTCGCCGCCTCTCCGCCGAGCCGCCCCCCCGCCGTCCGCCGAGAACGCGTCGTACTCCTCGCACGCGGCGGCCGCGCGCTCGAGGGCGCGGATCCACGCGTCCCTGCGCGCCCTCGACTCGACGCTCGCGGGCTCCGCGCCGCCGGCGCGATTATTTCGCGGGCGGAAGAGCGCGAGGACGACGCGGCGGCCGGGCTCGGCGACGACGTCGAACTCGCCGCCACCGCCGTCGCTCCATCGCGGCCCGCGCGCGATGACCCTCGCGTTCGCGAGGGATATCGCGTCGCGGACGATCAGGGGGGTCGCGCGTCCGCCCGTCGCGACCGCGGGCGCGTGGGGGAGGCGCGCGAAGGCGTCGCCGTCGACGCCGTCGCTCGTCGAAGGAGAGACTGTGGGCGGCGCGCCGACGAGGAGGAAGAGCTTCCCCGGGACGACGATCGCGAGGCACGAGATCCACCGCGCGCCGCCGTCGCCGAGGCGGCCGAGGCGACACATGAGCTTCCCGGAGATCAAAACGCGCCGGTCGAGGCCAGGGAGAGGCGGCAAGAGGGAAGCCGAACAGAGGGAGCCGAACGGGGACGGGTCGACGTCGAGTCGCCCCGCGGCGAGGCGCTCGAGGACGACGCGCGCCGCGCGAAGCTCCGCGGACGTCTGCAGCCGGTACCGGAGCTCCACGGTCGCGCCCTCGGAGGCGTCGGAGGAGGAGGAGGAGGAGGAGGAGGAGGAGGAGGAGGCGTCCGAGTCGTCGTCCGCCTCCGAGTCGTCGTCCGCGAGGCGCTCGTCGTCGTCCGCGAGGCCCTCGCGAACGCCCCGCGCCTTCACCGAGATGGTCAGCGTCGTGCCGGGGCCCTCGTCGCCGTCGTCGAGGTACTCCGCGTACGGCTCGAACTCCCCGAGGCCGTCGTCGTCGTCGTCCGCGGCGTAGCTCACGACGTCCGCGAACGCGAAGCTCCGCGCGACGCGCCCGCGAACGATCTCCATCATCCGGTCCCCGCGCGCGTCCACGTGCAGGACGCGCGCCTCATCCCCGAGCTCGCGCACGACGCCGAAGTGCAGCGTCACGCCGAGCGACGTCGTCTCCTCGCGCGAGCCGAGGTCGACGTCGCGGCCGCGCGGCATCGCGCCTCGCGCCTCCTCCCGTCCGACCGGTCGAGGCGGAAGAGGGGGGGGAGGCGCGCGGCCGCGCGGACTCGGTGAGACTGCCGACCGAGGCGACCGCGGCGGGGAGGAGGGCGCCTCGGAGCAGGCGATGAACGCCCGAGAGAGGGAGTTTGCAAAACGCGCCCGTCGTCCGAGGTGCGTTTGAACCCGTGCGCAAAATTACCAGACTGCACAACATAGAGAAGGCAAACCGCGTTTAACCCGTCGAACCACGAGTTGCGTTGTTCCGCTGCTCGACCGGCCTTGGCCGTCCCGGGTCTGCGTCGGTGCCTCCCCGGCGTGCACCAAACGTCGGCCGAGTGCGCTTTTTGATCCGTCGAAACGGCGCCGATTGACATAACGACCCTCGCCCTCGCTTCCCCCGCTCCTTCCCCCGCCTCCGCGATGTCCGCCTCGGCCTCCGCGCCCGCCCTCGCGTGGAAGATCTCCGCGCCCGCGCCCCTGCGCCGCGCCGCCGCGCGCCGCGCCGGCGCTCGCGCCCTCCCGCGATCCGCGCGCGCGGACGCGTCGATCATCGACGGCAAAGCCATCGCCGCGGACGTGCGCGAGGAGGTGCGCGTCAAGGTGGCGGAGATGAAGGAGAAGCACGGCAAGGTTCCCGGTGCGTGCCCCGCGCGCGCCTCGCCCGACCCCGAGCGCGCGACCCGCCCCCTCCGTCCCGTCGCGCGGCCTCTCCGACGCGCATTCACGATCCTCGAAACCCTCTTCTGACGAGCCCCCCTTTTTCCGCGACCATCATCATCCATCTCCCTCCGCGTCTCCCGCAGGCCTCGCGGTGGTCCTCGTCGGCGAGCGCAAGGATTCCGAGACGTACGTCCGCAGCAAGAAGAAGGCGTGCGGCGAGGCCGGCATCGCGTCCTTCGGCACGGACCTCCCCGGCGACGCGACCGAGGACGAGGTCCTCGCGGTGGTGGCGGCGTACAACGCCGATCCCGACGTGCACGGCATCCTTGTCCAGCTCCCCATGCCCGATCACATCGACGAGGAGCGCGTCCTCGGCGCGATCGACTACGAGAAGGACGTTGACGGGTTCCACCCGCTGAACATCGGCCGCCTCTCCCAGCGCGGCCGCGAGCCTCTGTTCGTGCCGTGCACCCCTCGCGGGTGCATCGAGCTCCTCGAGCGCAGCGGGATCGACATCGCGGGGAAAGAAGCCGTCGTCGTCGGCCGCAGCAACGTCGTGGGCACGCCCGCGGCGCTGTTGTTGCAGAGGCGCGACGCGACCGTCACCATCGTGCACTCCAGGACGCCCAACTCCGAGGAGATCGTTCGGCGCGCGGACATCGTCATCGCCGCGTGCGGGAGGATGGAGATGGTCAAGGGGAGCTGGATCAAGCCGGGCGCGGCGGTGATTGACGTCGGCATCAACGCCAAGGACGACCCGAGCAAGAAGCGAGGGTACAGGCTCGTCGGCGACGTCGACTACGAGGAGTGCGCGAAAGTCGCGGGGCACATCACGCCCGTGCCGGGGGGGGTCGGGCCCATGACCATCGCCATCCTCCTCCAAAACACCCTCGAGGGGGCCACCAGGGCGTACGGCCTCGAGTGAGCCGAGGGTGAGAAACGAGCCAAGATGTTTGAGAAACGTCGCGACGCGCGCCCGAGGGACGAGGTTGTTATATATCGCCACTACTGAACAGTCAGTCGCCGGTTTATGCCGCCGAACCTCTCACCAGCGTGCCGCCCGCCGGAACAACAAAGAATACTCGCCCTTCGCGGCTCCACGACGATTATAATCGTCGACGCGCTCTCGCTCCTTCTCCGCGTCGCGCTCGGCTTCGTTCGCGCCATGAGCGCGGACGAGGCGCGCGCGTCTCCCGGTCGGGCGGCCGGCGGACTCGCGCTGGACGGCGCGCGGATCCACGACGAGGTCTTGGACGCGCTCGAGTGCACGGTGTGCCAGGAGCTCATGCACGAGCCGGTGACGACGCCGTGCGGCCACTCCTTCTGCCGCGCGTGCCTGCGCCGGAGCGTGGACCACTCCACGCACTGCCCGGTGTGTCGCACGATCCTGCTCCTGAGCACGGTCGACGAGCTTCCCGTGACCATCACCCTCTCCAAGCTCATGGAGAAGCTCCTGCCGACCGAGACGGCGCGGCGCCGCGAGGCCGCGGCGCGAGAGGCGGGCCTGGGCGAGGCGCGCGAGTCGGTGTCGGGGCCCTGGCTCCCGCTCTTCGTCATGTCGCAATGCTTCCCCGGGGATGAGTTCGAGCTGAACATCTTCGAGCCGCGCTACCGCCTGCTCGTGCGACGCGCGATGGCGGGGACCCGGCGGTTCGGGATGATTGGGCACGACGACGGGAACATCTCCGCCGTCGGGTGCGAGGTGGAGATCACGCGGTGCGAAGCGATCCCCGACGGCCGCTTCCACGTCGCCTGCGTCGGCCGCACGCCCTTCGCGATCCGAGACGTCACGACCCAGGATGGCTACGCCCTCGCGGCCATCATGTACCACCCGACGGACCTGACCGACGAGCAGGCGAACGAGTACATGATGGACGATGGATCCGAGGACTCGTACGAAACCGGGTACGATTTCTCGGGCGATCCCGTCGGATCCGCTCGCGCGCGGTTCCGCCGGTTCCGCTCCGGGTTAGACCGCGTGCGGCGAGCGCTTCCGGAAGCCTCCCGAAGGGTTCTCGAACGTCGGAAGATTTCGCCGACGTTCGCCGAGATCGACTCCGGCGATGACGCCCGGCGAGCGTCGTTCCGCGCGCTCACGACCGACCAGGTGTTGCTTCGCGCGGGGCGAGTCTTCGCGGAGGCGCTTCCGGACGCGCTCGCGCTCGCGCAGCGGCGGATCCAGAGGGGGGAGGCGGGTGAGTGCGAGAGCGTCTCCCGCGCGTTCGAACGCTCGTTCGAGCGCGTCGCGTCGGCATTCTTGCATTGGACGAAAAAAGGGGCGGCGACGGACGACCCGGACGCGCACGCGTGGGGCATGTGTCGCGCGGCGTCCGCCGCGGAGGACTTGCCGAGCGGCGACTTCTCGACGGCGGTGGCGTTCCTGGCGGCGAACAGCGCGAAGGAGCGAGCGGTCTTCCTCTACGAGCGCCTGAACGACATCAGGGACTATTTCGCGATGGAGGAGGAGATGAGGGAGAGCGCGGAGGCGGGGGAGGGCGGGGAGGGGGAGGAGGGGGGGGAGGAGGGGTGACGGACGGCGCGCGGAAAAAACGAAAACACGTTCGCCGCGCGCGACGACACCGAGATCCGCCCGCCAGAGTGAGACTCTCCTGCTGCGCGCATATCGGGGACGGATCAGGGGAAGCCTGCCGGTTCGACAGAGGGATTTCGCTTTTCGCGCTGACGTGTCGGCAGTCTGCCGTGTGAGTGGCGATACTTTTTCATGACTGGAAAGACTGTGAACTCCGTGACAGAATCCCGAAACACAAAAAAATCCATCCTGACGTGTCAGAGCGAGAAGAATGGAAACACGGGTCCAGCCGCCGTAATCGGCGCACTTCATCGCGCGCTCTCCGCACGCACCACACCCACCCTTCACCCCCCCACCCCTAAACTCACTCAAAATGGACGAGGCCAAGGCTAAGATGTACGGGAAGGTACGTTCGCGCTCGCGCGTCTCGCCCGCGCGCCCGCGATGCGCGCCTTTTCTTTCGCGCAATGAAGGGTACTTTTTACGCCACGACGATTCTCTGCTGCGTCACGATCCGCGAGGGCTCTCTCGCGCGCTCGGCTCGACCGTTCCTCGCCGCGCGCGTTGACGCCCTTCCCCTCCGCGTCCTTTCTGCAGACCACCGTCGACCCCACCGGCGCGCGCATCAACGACATCGCGCTCGAGGCTCGCTGCAAGTTCGCGGTCGACGGCGACCTCCTCGTCACCGTCCACCCCAACTTCCATCCGAGTGCGTGACGACCCGCCCCTCTTTCCTCGCCCCCTCCGTTCCCGTTCGCTCGCGCGCGCGCGATTCGAACCGAACGCGCTCGATACCTTCGATTCGCGCTCGCGGCGCCCGTCTCTGCCCTCTCGCGCCGCGTCGCGCCTCCGCGGAGGCGAGAACAGGGCTCGGGAGAATCGCGCGAATTCTCTGCTTTTCTTGTCATGAATCCTCGTCGGACGTGCGTGACGACTGGTTCCCATACGACGGTCGCGAAACTAACAATCCGTCCCGCCTGGTGAATATTCCCTCCTTGCTCACGCGACCGAACGAATTTTCACTCATCAGACTTTGAGATGGACGGCAAGAAGACGAACCTCAGCGACCCCATGACGTTCGTGGGCATGAACGACATCTCGAACGTGGACTTCCGCCTGAACAAGAAGGGCTTCAAGCTCGGCGACTTCGACTGCGAGGCTGACTTGGACTGCCAGCGCATGGGCAGCGGGAACGGCGCGAACCGCCTCATCATGTCCACCAAGATCGATCAGATCGGTTGGGTGAACCTGAAGCTCGCGAACAAGGGCTACATCGACCGCTCCAACGAGGACGAGGTGGCGGCGAACGACGAGGCGAAGCTCGTGTTCGACCTCGGCAAGTTCTCCAAGGAGGTGCACACCGACCTCAGCGCGTCGCTCGAGTACGACCTGTGCGCCAAGGCTGCGGCGCTCAACGTCGGCTTCCTCAACGACGTCGGCCTCGCGGAGAAGAACCCCGAGGACGACGGGAAGCCCCCCCCCGCGGGCGTCCGCGCGCAGCTCAAGACCTCCATCCCCGTCGGCGACTCCCTCGGTCTCGACGACTTCGCCAACGCCGAGCACAAGCTCAAGCTCTACTACCTCCACGAGTCCGTCGGAGACATCGGCGTCGAGTTCCACCCGGGCAAGGCGCTCGACGGGAAGGTCGAGGTGTCCCGCGACGCGTACAAGCTCTCCGTGCCCTTCTCCAAGGACGGCGTCGACAAGGACAAGATCACCTTCGAGAAGTCCTGGATGATGGACTTCGCCTAAATCACCCACGCGACGCGCGCGCGGCGGGGGAAACAGAGGTGAACAACGTCTTACAAAAAAACAAAAGGACGACGCCGCCGACTGGACGCCCGCGCGGTTGGATGGGCATCCGCAGCAAGACCACACGCGGATGCACCGCCGCGCCGAAGGGCGAGAGGCGCACGATAAAGAGGATGAAGGTTCGCGAACGGGACGACTGTGGTGAGGCGCGCGGGTAACGCCGCGCCGTAACTTTATAGGATCGTATCGCACATCTTTGCAACCTCGCGCCGACGCACGCTCGAACCGAACGCGCACGAGTTTTGGCACGAGTTTTGGCGTCAAACGCACGAAACGCGCGCGATTGAAGAACTTATTTCATGATTTGACCCTCTGAGAGGTGCTCCTCGTTTTTTTCAAATCTCCGGGCGCGGATCTGGCGGGGTCTCGGCGCGGGGCGGTTCGGGGTCTCACGCGCGACCGGGCGGGATGGCGTCGTCCTTCGGCGCTCGGCGCGCGGAGAACATCGGGGCGCTGTTCGAGAAGGTCATCGATCGCGTCGTGGGCGTGGACGCGGGCGAGGAGAACCTCGCCGTGGCGCACAACTACTGCATGTACCACACCCGGCACCACTCCTTCCCGGACACGGATCCGCGCGACGTGCGCGACCGCCTCGACGCCCTCCGCGAGCGGCTTCAGGCCCACGCGCAGCTGGAGAAGCACGAGGCGCTGGCGATGCTCCTCGACCGGTTCGAGCGCCTCGAGTGGCGATCGGAGGTCCCGGACGTGCGCTCGCGCGTCCTCCTCCTCCTCCTCGGACTGAGCCGAAATCCGCTCCGGACGACGTACAGCCACATCGACGCCGAGGCGGCGGTCGGAGGCGAGGACGCCGCCCGGCTCGAGGACGACGGCGACGCGTTCGCTCGAAGCGCCGCGTCCATCACGTCGGCGTCGGACTCGGAGCCCGAGTCGGTCCAGGACGACGCCGCGTCGGCGTCGACGCTCAGCGATTGGAGCGATCGGAGCGACGACGACGACGACGACGATGGCGTCCTTCGTCGCCGCCGTCCCGCCGCCGCCGCGGCCTTCGCCCCCGCGTCGTCGGAACTGGAACGGGGCGTCGCCGCGAGGCGCGCGGCGCTGGTCGCGAGCGCCGAGCTGGCGCGCGAAAGAGAGAGAGAGAGAGAGAGAGAGGCGGCGGGGAACCCGCGCGGCGCTCGCGCGGGAGGGTTCGCCTGGGCCTCGCTCGGGTCGGCGGATGCCGACGCGGCGGAGGCGCGCGCGCGCGACGCGGCTCGGGCGGAGGCCGAGGATCGGTGGGAGTGGCGCGACGGCGGCGGCGGCGCGGCCGCACGGTTCGGCGGGTTCGCGCGGAGCGGCGTCGGCGCGGCGGTCGTCGAGGCGGCCGGGGGTCTGTTCCCGGCGCTCCGAGGAGGCGAGGCGCGCTTCTCCTCGGCGTCGACGCGGCGGCGCGTCGGAGGGGTCCCCTCAAAAGAAAACGTCGGGTCGGAGGCGGCGATCGTCGGCGCGGCGCTGGACGCGCTTCGCGGCGACGCCGCGCCCGGCGCGGGCCCCGCGGCGGTGCCGCACCTGAGCCCCTCGGCGTTGCGCGGCGCGCTGGACCGCGCGCGGGACGCCGCGGCGACGCTCGACGCGATCGAGGCGCGGTGTTTGGCGTTCGGCGGCGCCGGCGGAGGGTGGGGGCCGACGCCGAGGGCGTGCGCGGCGGCGGCGACGCGCCTCGCGCGCGAAATCCGCGAGACGCTCGCGCCGCTCCACCGCCGCGCCGCGGGCTTGGGCGACGCGTCGGACTCCGCCGTCGGTGTCGGCGCGCCGACGCTCGTGGAGCTCCGCCGCGCCGTCGAGCCCGTGGCGAAACGCGCCGGGACGCTCCGGGCGCTCGTCGACGCGGCGCTGCCAAAACGCGGATCCGCGGATCCGGAGCCGTCCGCCGCCCTCGTCGCGTCGCGGTGCCTCGACGCGCTCGCCGAGCGCGCGGCGGCGCACCAGGCCGCCGGCGGGACGGACGAGGCGCTCGGCGGGGACGGGTTCGCGGCGGCGACGCGGCTGCTCTGCGCCGCCGCGCAGCCGTACCTCGCGGCGACGCACCGGTGGCTCGAGGCGGGCGAGCTCGACGCGGACGACGACGCGGGCGGGGAGGGGGAATTCTTCGTCCGGCGGGTGCGACCGACCGGATCCGGATCCGCGGCGGCGGCGGCGGAGGTGGGGTCGGAGGCGTGGTGGCGCGGCGCGTTCGCGATTCGACGCGGGCCCGAAGGCGAGCCGGAGTGCCCCGCGTTTTTCGCGCGACACGCGGAGGAGCTCGCGGAGGCGGGGAAGAGCGCGGCGCTCCTGATCGCGGGGGAGCGACGAAGGCGAGGCGAAGGACGCGCGGAGAGGGCGAGCGCGAGCGCGAGGGCGAGGGCGAAGGCGCCGCCGACGATGGAGAAGCACCTCCGCGTGGCGTTTTGCGAAGCCCTTCGCGCGGCGCTCGAGGCGGGCGCCGAACCCGCGTCGAAGGAAGAACGCGCCGTCGAAGGCGACGCCGAACCCGAACCCGCCGCGACGACGACGACGGAGCTGGAGCCGGGCTGGAGCCGTACCCCGCCGTACCCCGGGCTGGAGCCGCCGCCGGTTCCTCCGGGGGCCGGTTCCTCCGAGGACGGGGGGGGAGAAGATGGTCGCCTCGCGTTCGGCGCCGCGCCGCGCCTCGCCGCGTTTTCGCCGGAGACGTCCGAGGAGACGTCCGAGTCGGCGCGATCGTCCGCGCGTCTCGCCGCGTACGCCGGCGCGGACGTCGTCTCCTGGTGCGGCGCGTCGGCGTCGAGCGTCTCGCCCGCGATCCGCGCGGCGGCGGATCTGGACGATTGGCTTCGCCGGAGCGCCTCGCCGCGGTCGCCGGCGACGGCGCCGGTGCGCGCGATGCTCCGCGCGGCGGCGGCGGCGCCCGCGCTCGCGCGCGCGAGAGACGTGCGCCTGGCGCTGTGCGCCGCGCTCAGGGACGAGTGGGGGCTCGGGGCGTTTCTCCGGACGCTTCGCGCCTTCTACCTCGGCGGCGCGGGCGAGTTCGCGACGTCCTTCGCCTCGGCGGCGTTTCGGCGCCTGGAGGAGGACCCGCGGGGCGCGGAGGGCGAGCGGTGGCGCGACGAGGCGGAGCTCACCGCCGCGCTGCTCGAGGCGCGTAACGCCGCGGAGGCGTCCGAGCTCGCGACGTTACCGAGCGTCGACGAGATCCGCTCGGTGACCGTGCTGCCGAAGCCGAAGCCGAGGGCGGGCGTCCGGACGACGGACGCGGAGCTCGGCCGCGACGCGGACGCGCGCCCCGGCGCGTCGCGCCTCGAGGCGCTCTCGCGCGTGCGCGCGCGATGCGCGACGCCCTGGCCGCTCGCGCTCGTGGTTCCGGAGTCGTCCCACGAGCGCTACGGCGCGGCGTGCGCGTTCCTGCTGCAGCTCAGGCGCGCGCGCGCGGCGACGGAGGCGACGAGCACGAGCGGGTGGAGCCCCGCGGCGCGGCGGCTCGAGACGCGGCGGGTCCGGGTAGGGGGCGGGGGGGGAGGCTCGACTTCTTCTCGGGGAGGCTCGACTTCTTGGGGAGGCTCGACTTCTCGGGGAGGCTGCTCTCCGGGAGGCGGGGGGGAGGCGCAGCGGCGCCTGGCGCACGAGCTGCGGCACTTCGTCGCCGCGATGCACGAGCACGTCGCGAGCCGCGTCCTCCACGGCGCGACGCTCGAGCTGGAGCGCGGGATCGCCGGCGCGGGGAGCCTCCGCGCGATGCGCGAGGCGCACGGCGCGTTCCTCGACGCCGCGTGCAGACAGTGCCTCGTCTCCCCGGACCCGACGTGGACGCTGCTCGCCGGGCAGGTGAGGGCCGCGCTCGGCGCCGCGTGCGACCTCGCGGCGATCCGAGCGAGGGCCGCCGTGGACCTCGCGGCGGAAGACCACGGAGTGCTGGAGGATCGCGGCGAGGGGGTCCACGCGGCGGCGAAGGAGGGGTACGCCGCCGCGCCCGAGGAGGAGGCGGCGGCGGTGGCGACGACGTTTCGAAGGGCGCGGTCGTACGTCCTGCGCGTGGTCGAGAGCAAGCTCAAGATCGGCGCCGCGCCGGAGCTCGCGGAGCTCAGGCTCAGGCTCGACTTCAACGGGTTCTACGGCACGAAAGACGAGGGGGGGG